>JAABUV010000400.1_pt1 | contig 66116 bp, 61 predicted proteins | sample 5559971 | NCBI WGS metagenome assembly JAABUV01 (sample SAMN10711881, study PRJNA513362) | rock metagenome | isolation source: Antarctica rocks | place: Antarctica: Victoria Land, Knobhead nord | collected 2015-12-19 | reverse complement strand
CGCCATGCTGACCCCCGCACGTCTGGTGCAGAGCACACCGAATCACGTCAGCGCCAGCTTGGGAATCCCAAGAGTCAGACGATCAAGCCGGGCGTATAATTGCACGCGCGCAGGAAAGAATTTCTCCCAGCCTTGTCGAAATTCTGGCTGAATTTCAGAAGCCGACGAGTTCAGAATTTATTTCAAATCTGCGTGTCGTGATTGATAGATCGCCACCTCCGTTACCCACCCAAATCAGTCCTAGCCCAACACTGACTCCAACTAGTTCCGGATTTGAAGTCCAGCCGACATCAATCTCGGAGCAGGCGCGATCTAACTTAGGGCAAATTGCCCTACATACTCGGTTACGCCGTCTAATTATTAGACTTCAAACTTCTATTGCCGGTATTAGAAACTCTCATGGGGCACTCGCAGAAGAGTTTGAAGATTATTGCACCTTTCTCGCTGAGGATATTACGACTCTAGATATTACAAGTCTCTGGTGTGTGGGTTCTGGGCTCAACGCGCTCGTGAAAGCATTAAATCAGACCGGCGCTAATGTAATGACTCCTGAACTAGAGCCGGAAATACTTGCTCGTTTTCAGATGATTATTAATGATCATACCGCATTTATTATTGGTTTTCCTGAAGGTAAGGAGCTGCACGAGCGAGTCTTAAGGGGACGCGAAGCTGCTGAGGCAAACCCTAGTTTGCCGGAGATCATCTCGTCCGTTCTCTCACCCATGGAGAATAAGCAAAGACTACTTGCAGCTAAGGCACGGAAGATTGTCAGTTCCTTGCTTCGAGGCTTACACGTGAAGATTTCTGTTGGATTTGACTTGCTTACAAGTAGCAGTGACGTGGCACGTAATAGCATTTATGCCTTTATTAAGTTTCTTCATCCTATATTTATTATTAATGAGGCTGTAAGTATTGCTGCTATCTTAGCTGGTGCGGGCCAAACAGATATAATATCAACGACAGCAATGTTTTTACGAGAAAATAGAGAAAGTATTGCTGCACTTTTTATTAATGATCCACAAGTCACAGATTGGCTGGTTTGGGCCATCCGTCGTATCAACGACATTTGGCCTAACAAGAGTTAGACTAAGTTTATAAACAGACGGCGATAAAGGTGCATAAGTGGCTTAAGTCTATAGCGGGATCCAGGGGCAGCGCCCCTGGCCTTCCCTTATGCCTACGTCGGCACCCTGGCCTTTGCCAGCGCCGCTGCCTGCCGCTGCGCCAGCGCCGCCTCGTCGAACCCGTCCGCCAGCTCGTGGAACATCTGCGACCAGTTCAGCTCCGCCTTCAGCCGCAGGAAGATGCTGCCCAGCCCCACCGCCGAGCGGTCCATCAGCACGAACTCGCGCGGCGGCTTGACGCCCCCGGTCTGCTGCAGGCCGACGTGCACCTTCTCCGCGACGCTGCGCCCATACTGCGAGTCGCCGTTCTCCTGGATGCGCCTGACGCGGTCGTCGAGCAGCGGCTCGTAGACGAACTCCGCCCACTGGTTCAGGTAGCCCATCTTCTCGCGCGACAGATCGACGAACCCCCAGCGCTCGTAGGCGGCGTGCGCCCGGTCCTCGTCCTTGGTCCTGACCGCCTCGTACAACTCGATCACGCCGTGCACGAAGCTCGGCGGGAACACCCGGATCGCGCCGAAATCCAGCAGGTTCAGCCCACCGTCCGGCCGGACCTGCATGTTGCCCATGTGCGGGTCGCCGTGGATCACGCCGTACTGGTAGAGCGGCCGGTACCAGGCGTGGAACAGCGCCCGCGCCACCCGGTTGCGCGCCTCCTGCGACGGCTCGGTGTCGAGCCAGCGCTGCATCCCGCCGCCCTCGACCCAGCTCATCGTCAGCAGCCGCGTGGTCGTCAGCTCGGCGACCGGCGTGGGCACGTGCAGGTCGGGCTCGCCGTCCAGCATCTGGCCGTAGAGCGTCATCTGCGCGGCCTCGCGGGTGTAGTCCAGCTCCTCGCGCAGCCGCTCCGACAGCTCGGCGTAGATCTCGTCGCCCTGGATCGCGTTGTCCATGCGCTTGTAGATCGACATCGCCAGGCGGAGCTGGCGCAGGTCGGCCTCCACCGTGCTCGGCATGTCCGGGTACTGGAGCTTGCAGGCGACCTGGGTGCCGTCGTGCAGCGTGGCGCGGTGCACCTGCCCCAGGCTGGCGGCGGCGCAGGCCGTCTGCTCGAAGCTCGCGAACTGCGACTGCCAGTCCGGCCCAAGCTCGCTGGCCATGCGGCGGCGCACGAAGCCCGCGCCCATCGCCGGCGCGTTGGCCTGGAGCTGCGCCAGCTCCTCCGCGTACTCCTCGGGCAGGGCGTCGGGGATGGTGGAGAGGAACTGCGCCACCTTCATCAGCGGGCCCTTGAGGCCGCCGAGCACCGCCTTGAGGTCCTCGGCGTGGGCGTTCTTGTTGGTCTTGAGGCCGAACACCCGCTCCCCGGCCACCCGCGCCGCGATGCCGCCCACTGCGCCCGACGTGCGCGCCATCCGCCGCACCTCGCCGAACAAATTGGCCTTCGGGCGAGCGGACAGGGGGCGCTCGGACAGGGGGCGCTCAGACGGGGGGCGTTCGACCATCAGGTGGCCTCCAACTCGTCGATGAAGCCGGCAATCACGTCCAGGCCGCGCCGCCAGAACGCCGGGTCGCCGGCATCGAGCCCGAACGGCGCCAGCAGCTCGCGGTGCCGCTTCGTGCCGCCGGCGCGCAGCATCTCCAGGTACTTGGCCTGGAACCCGGGGTGGCCGCCCTGGAACACGGAATACAGCGCGTTCACCAGGCAGTCGCCGAACGCATAGGCGTAGACGTAGAACGGCGAGTGGATGAAGTGCGGCACGTACGCCCAGAACACGCCGTATTCCGGCGTGAACTCGAAGGCCGGCCCCAGGCTCTCGGTCTGCACGTCGAGCCAGATGCGGCCGATCTCCTCGGCCATCAGCTCGCCGCCGCGGCGCGCGGCGTGCACCTTCTGCTCGAAGCGGTAGAACGCGACCTGGCGCACCACCGTGTTCAGCATGTCCTCGACCTTGGACGCCAGCATGACGCGGCGCCGCCTCGGGTCGCGCTCGGCGTCGAGCAGCGCGCGGAAGGTCAGCATCTCGCCGAACACGCTGGCGGTCTCCGCCAGGGTCAGCGGCGTGCCGGACATGAAGTAGCCGCGCTCCGAGGCCAGGACCTGGTGGACGCCGTGCCCCAGCTCGTGCGCCAGCGTCATCACGTCGCGGGTGCGGCCGTGATAGTTCATCAGGATGTAGGGGTGCGCCGAGGGCACCGTCGGGTGCGCGAACGCTCCGCCCGACTTGCCGTCGCGCAGGCCCGCGTCGATCCAGTCCTCGTCGAAGAAGCGGCTGCCGATGCGGCCCATCTCCGCATCGAACCCGGAGTACGCCGTCAGCACCCGGGAGCGCGCCTCCTCCCACGGGATCGAGCGGTCGTCGTCGTCGGGCAGCGGCGCGTTGCGGTCCCAGTGCTGAAGCCTGTCCAGGCCGAGCCACTTCGCCTTCATCGCGTAGTAGCGGTGCGACAACCTCGGATAATCCGCGACCACGGCGGAGACCAGCGCGTCGACCACCTCGTCCTCGACCATGTTGCCGCGGTTGCGCGCGGACTCCGGCCGGGGGTAGCGCCGCCACGTGTCGAGGATCTCCTTGTCCTTGGCCAGCGTGTTGGTGATCAGCGAGAACAGCTTCGCACGCTCTCCGAACGCGGTGCCGATGGCGTGGCCGGCGCGCTCGCGCGTCGCGCGGTCGCGGTCGGACAGCTTGTTCAGCACATCGCTCACCGTGCGGCTCTCGCCGTCGAGCGGGATGCGCAGCCCGGCGATGGTCTCGTCGAACAGCCGGCTCCAGGCGGCGCGCCCCGTCACCTCCTTCTCGTGCAGCAGCTTCTCCAAATTGTCGTCAAGCTGGTGCGGCCGGAACACCCGCAGGTCACGCAGGAACGGCCGCCAGTGCGCCAGCGCCGGGTCGGCCAGCCTGGCGTCGAGCGCCGCGTCCTCGATCCGGTTCAGCTCCAGGGCGAAGAACACCAGGTCCGACGAGATCGCGGTGACACGCTCGCTCATCGTCTGGGTGAACTGGCCGATCGCGGCGTCGGTGGAGTCGCCGCTGAACAGCAGCTGCGCGTACGACATCAGCCGCCCGAGCACCTCGTCGACGCGCTCGTACTCCGCGATCGCAGCCGCCAGCCCCGCCCCGTCCAGCGCCGCCAGCCGGCCCTCGAACCTGGCGGCAAAGGCGCGCGCCGCCTGCTCCGACGCTGCCAGGTCCTCGGCGATCCTCGGGCTGGTGCGGCTGTCGTACAGGGCGCCGAGGTCCCAGGCGGGCAGCGCGGGCACCGCGCGGCGCGCGGCACCCTCGCCGTCGGGCGAGGCGGCGGGCGAGTCCGACAGGCTGGCCATCCCTTGCGGGAGAAACGTGGCACCGCGTCGCGTCATTCGGGCATCCGTCCTGTTCCAGGTCAGCACGCTGTCATCTAAGGTCGCGGCGGGGGACGTCAAAGGGACCAGCGTGGACCAGCCGCACAACAGCCACCCGCTTGACCGCGCATCCGCCCACGCGCCTGCCCGCGCCGGCGACCCGCCCGCGACGCCGGCGACGGGCCGCCCCGCCCCGCCGGCGTGGCCTAACCTCGCCGCGATGATGTTCGACCGCGCCCGGCTCTGGCCCGCGCGCAGCGTGTTCCGCAGCCACCGCGACGGCGCCTGGCACGCCCTGTCCTGGGCGGAGTTCGCCCGCCAGGCGGCCTCCGTCGCCCGCGGCCTGCGCGCGGCCGGCGTGGTCGCGGGTGATCGCGTGCTGCTCGTCTCGCACAACCGCCCGGAGGTCGCCGTCGCCGAGGTCGCGCTGATGGCGATCCGCGCGGTCCCGGTGCCCGCCTACCCCGCCAACACCGCCGCCGACCACGCCCACCTGCTGCGCGACTCCGGCGCACGCACCGCGATCGTCGCCACCCCGGCGCTCGCCCGCAGGGTGCGCGAGGCAGCCGCGCTCGCCTGCGGCCTGGACCGGCTCGTGGGCCTCGACCCGGACGTGGAGTGCGACCTGCGCTGGGACGCGCTCGCCGCCGACCCGCGCGCGGCCGACGACATCGCGGCCGAGGCGGCGCAGATCCGGCCCGGGGCAATGGCCTGCCTGCTCTACACCTCGGGCACCGGCGGGCCGCCGCGCGGCGTGATGCTGCCGCACCGCGCCATCCTGGCGAACTGCCGCACGCTGGCCGCCATCGTCGAGCCGCTCGGCCTCAGCCCCGCCATCTACCTGTCGTTCCTGCCGGCGAGCCACTCCTACGAGCACACCGTCGGCCTGTTCCTGTTCCCCAGCCTCGGCTTCGAGGTCGTGCACGGCCGCGGCGTCGAGCACCTCGCCGCCGACCTGCTCGCCATCCGCCCGGCGGTGATCTCCCTGGTGCCGCGCCTGCTCGACGTGGTGCGCGCCCGCATCCTGTCGCAGCGCGCGGCGCAGCCTGCCTGGCGGCGCGCCCTGTTCGACCGCGCCCTTGCCGCCGGGCTGCGCCGCCTGGACGGCCGGGCCACGCGCGCCGACCGGCTGCTCGACCCCGCGCTGGACCGCCTGGTGCGCCGCAGGGTGCGGGCGCGCTTCGGCGGGCGCCTCGCCGCCGCGGTGAGCGGCGCCGCCCGGCTCGATCCGGAGACGGAGCGCTTCTTCGCGGCCCTCGGCCTGCGCATCATGCAGGGCTACGGCCAGACGGAGGCCGGCCCGGTGATCAGCGTCAACCCGTTCGCCGCCCCGCGCCCCGGCACAGTGGGCCTGCCGCTCGACGGCGTGGAGCTGCGCCTTGCCCCGGACGGCGAGCTGCTGGTGCGCGGGCCGCTGGTGATGGACGGCTACTGGGGGCAGCCGGAGGCCACGGCGCGCACCATCCGCGACGGCTGGCTGCACACCGGCGACATCGCCGGCTTCGACGCCCACGGCCACCTGCGCATCAGCGACCGCAAGCGCGACGTCATCGTCCTCTCCGGCGGCGAGAAGGTGTTCCCCGCCGGCGTCGAGGCCCGCCTCGCCGCGGAGCCGGAGATCGAGCAGGCCGTGATCGCCGGCGAGGGCCGCGCGGGGCTGTCCGCGCTCCTCGTGCCGGCCGCCGGCGCGGACGCCGCCGCCGTCGCCACCGCGGTCGGGCGCGCCAACGCGGCGCTCTCGGTGACGGAGCGCATCCGCCGCCACGCCCTGGTCGAGGCGTTCACGGTGGAGAACGGGCTGCTCACGCCGAGCCAGAAGATCAGGCGCGCGCTGGTGCTCGAACGCCACGCGGGGCTGCTGGCGGGGTGACGGCAAGGCAGCAAGCAAGGTTGAGGCTCCGCCTCAAACTCCGCCAAAGGCTCGCCTTTGGAATCCATTCTTTAAGTGAAGCCGGTCCAGGGGCTGCTCGTCCCTGGCGGGTCTGGGCAGAGCCCAGCCTTGCCTGCCTCGAGGCCAACGTCGGGGGCTGTTGCGCCGCATCAACCCAAACCTGACTGGCCCGGAAGGCCCCAGCCACACTGGCGCTCGCACTCCTCGCTGGTCAGCCGACCACGGCCTCGCCCATGCCCGCCCACCCGCCGTATACCGCCCGTCCGCCCCCATGCTACGCAACGCGCCGCACCGGCACGCAGGCCGTGCCACGACGGGGCGCCAGGAGGATCGGGTGATGGGGCACGACCACGCGCACGACGACGCCCACGACCACGCACCCCACGGCCACGCCGCGCACGGCCACGCAGCCCACTCCCACGCCGGACACTCCCACGCCCCGGCCCGCTTCGACGCCGCCTTCGCCGTCGGCACCGCGCTGAACGCCGGCTTCGTCGCCCTGCAGGTCGGCTTCGGCCTCGCCGCGCACTCCGTCGCCCTGCTCGCCGACGCGGTGCACAACCTCGGCGACGTGCTCGGCCTCGTGCTGGCCTGGGCCGCGGTCGTCCTGGCGAGACGCGCGCCGTCCGCGCGCCGCACCTACGGCTGGGGCCGCGGCACCATCCTCGCCTCGCTGGCCAACGCCGTGGTGCTGCTGGTCGGCATCGGCGCCATCGGCGTGAGCGCGGTCCAGCACCTGCTGGCGCCCGCAGCCGTCGGCAGCGCCACCGTGATGTGGGTCGCAGCCGTCGGCATCGCGGTCAACGGCGCCACCGCGCTGATGTTCATGCGCGGCCGGCACGACGACCTCAACGTCCGCGGCGCCTTCCTGCACATGGCGGGCGACACCGCGGTCTCCGCCGGCGTGGTGATCGCGGCCGGGCTGATCCTGCTCACCGGCGCCACCTGGATCGACCCGCTCGCCAGCCTCGCCATCGTCGCGGTGATCGGCTGGAGCACCTGGAGCCTGCTGCGCGAGAGCATGGCGCTGGCCCTGGACGCGGTGCCCGCCGGCGTGGCGCCCACCCAGGTCGAGGGTTTCCTGCGCGCCTTGCCCGGCGTGTCCGAGGTGCACGACCTGCACATCTGGGGCCTGAGCACCACCAGCACCGCGCTCACCGCCCACCTGGTCTGCGGCGACGGCGCGCCCGTGGAGGCCGACCTGCTGATCCGCGCCGCCTGCGAGGGCGTGCTCGACCGCTTCGCCATCGGCCACTGCACCTTCCAGGTGGAGACCAGCCGCGGTGCCGCCGCCTGCACCCTGCGCCCAAGCGGGGTGGTGTGATGCGCGCCGCCGCCCGGCACCTTTTGTCGGCTGCTCCCGCCGCCGTGCCTGACGAGGACCGCCGCCCATGACCGTCGACGTCACCGACCACCTGCGCCGCCAGGTGCCCGGCGTGTTCGCCCGCGGGCTGCGCGCGGCGGGGTGGGGCGTGGTGCACTGGGTGCTGGGGTTCGCCGAGCAGGTGCTGGAGGTGGTGGCGCCCCTGGTGCTGGTGTGCGGGCTGGGGTGGTGGGCGCTGCCGCGCCTGGCCGGGCTGGTGCCGCTCGACCCGCAGGCCAGGGCGGTGGCGGACGACGCGCTGGCCCACGTGCCGCAGTCGCTGCACCTGGCCGGGTTGTGGCTGTCGCCGGTGGGGATGATCGTGGACGGGCTGCTGCTGATGGCGCTCGCGGCGCTGCTGCAGACCATGTCGGCGATCGTGGCGTCGGAAATCTACAACGGGCGGTAGGGAAGGCCAGGGCTCTGCCCTGGACCCGCCAGGGGCAGCGCCCCTGGACCTGCACACCTAAGCAAGAACTCTTAAAAATCGCCGGTCCAGGGGCGGCTCGCCCCTGGCGGGTCCGGGCAGAGCCCGGCCTTTCTACTGCCCAATTGGGTTGTTCTTGTCCGCCCACCATGGGACTCGTTTAGCCACAACAGCCGTAGGGGCGGCTTCGGCGCCACTGTCTGCGACGGCCAAGCCGGATCTGCTGGTAGTGGCGGCGATTTCCAACTTTTGCAGGCTGTTGAGAATGGCAATACCGGCCACTCCAATAATCAGCGATATGGAACTCAGGCCGGTCATCAGGATGACAGCTATCTGCTGAATGATGGTGACGTTCGGGCTGTCAGCTTCGGCAAAGTAGGTGGCGGTCGCGAAGACGGACCAAACGGCCGAGCCGATGGTCAGCAGGATCAGCAAGCCTCGCATGGAACGCCTCGCTCTGAGTTGAGGGAGGTGATGGTGTCTTGTGTGTCTTGAGCCTGCAATGGAGCAGTGCTCACTGTCTCAGGTGCGCCAGCTCCTCGATCCCGCCCCCGTCCGCATACGCCGATCTGAAGCTGTCCTGTTCCTGCCAGGTCTTCCAGAACCGGTCGATGTGCTCGAAGCGCTCGTCCAGCGGCGTGTGGTTCGGCCCGAACTTCGAGAACGCGACCGCCGTGCACAGCGTCATGTCCGAGAACGTCGGCCGCGCCCCGCCCAGCAGCCAGTCGCGCCCGTCCGCCAGGTGGCGGTCCACCAGCGCGGCATGCGCCAGCGCCTCCTTGCGGCAGTGCTCGCCCCAGGCCCGGTTCTCCGTCAGCTCCAGCTTCGGCCCGAGGCCCTGGTGCTGCACGTGGAACATCGTGGTGATCCGGTAGAGCACCTGCACCCAGATGCGCGAGTCCCACATCGTGTCCTGCGCCTGCTCCAGCGGCGTCTCGCCCATGATGCGCCGCCCGGGCAGGCTGAGGTCGAGGTAGCGCCCGATCGCCGTGGTCTCGGCCAGGAAGCTACCGTCGGCCAACTCCAGCGTCGGCGTCTCGCCCCACGGGTTGCGCCTGAGCCCGCGCCAGCCGCGCTGCTCCCCGCGCGGCGCCATGTCGTAGATCACCTCCTCGACGTGGCCGGCGACGCCCTTCTCGTGGATCAGCAGCCGCAGGCGCTGCGGATTGGGGAACGCGGACGGCGAGGTGAACAGCCGCAGGGTCTGGGTCACGAAAGCCTCCACGAGAACCGCGCGCGCCCGCGGCAAGGCCCGCGGGCGCGGCGCCGGGCGGTCAGGCCAGGCTCAGCACGACGTCGACGTTGCCACGCAGGGCGTTGGAGTACGGGCACGTCGCGTCGGCCTTGTCGACCAGCGCCTGCGCCTGGTCGCGCGGCAGGCCGGGCAGCGCCACCTGCAGCGCCACGGTGATACCGAACCCGCCCTCGGAGCGCGGGCCAATGCCGACGGTGGCGGTGACGGCGGCGTCGGCCGGCACCTTGGGGCCGCCCTGCGAGGCGACGTACTTCATGGCGCCGATGAAGCACGCGGAGTAGCCGGCCGCGAACAACTGCTCCGGGTTGGTGCCGGCCCCGCCGCCGCCGCCCATCTCGCGCGGCGTGGACAGCGCCACGTCGAGTACGCCGTCCTGCGACGCCGCACGCCCGTCGCGCCCGCCGGTGGCGGTGGCCGTGGTGGAGTAGATCGCCTCGACGCTCATCCTGCTTCTCCCTGTGGTCGGTTGCCGTGAATTCCGCTGCCGCATCGCCGGACCCGCGGCAGCGCCGTTGCGGGCGAACGCCCCTCCGCCGGGCCTGCGCGGCCGCTACATTCCCAGCGCGCGGCGGTAGACGTCCAGCAGCGTCTCCTGCTCCTCGACCTCGGCCGGCTCCTGCTTCCGCTGGCGGATGATCTGCCGGATGATCTTGACGTCGAAGCCGGCGGACTTGGCCTCGGAGAAGATGTCCTTGATGTCGCTGGACAGGGCCTTCTTCTCCTCCTCCAGCCGCTCCACCCGCTCGATGATGGAGCGCAGCCGGTCCGCCGCGATGCCGCCCACCGCAGGCGCGGTGCCCTTCAGCTCCTCGTCAAGGCCGACCTCGTCCGCCGCGTCCGTGTCCAGCGCCATCTTCGCACCCCTTGCCCTTGAATCTGCGGGATATAGCGCGGCCGTGAGCGGGTCAACGGCGCCGGCCGTGGACCTGCGAGATCCGGGCTGGTCCGATGCGCGATCGACGAAGCAGGCAAGGTTGAGGCTCTGCCTCAAACTCCGCCAAAGGCTCGCCTTTGGAAACCACTTGTTTGGGGAAGAGGATTCCAGGATCTTTGCCGGAGTCTGGAGGTCCCGCATTCCGGCAGGAAGCTTCTGCCCCTTGCCGGCCAGGCTTATGCCCCTGCCGGCATGACAGCGCGGGCCGGGCCGCCTAGTCTGCACGCCCGCCCGTGCGGCGCGCCACAGCAGCGGAGACCCAGGATGCAGCCTGTCGCACTCGACCCCTCGACCACCGTCTCCGGCCAGATCGCGCCCGAGGACTTCGCCGCCCTCGCCGCGCGCGGCGTGCGCATGGTGATCAGCAACCGCCCGGACGACGAGGACCCCGGCCAGCTCCCCGCCGCAGAGGCCGCACGGCTTGCCGCAGAGCACGGCATGGCGTTCCGCCACGTGCCGATCAGCCTGCCCGCCCTGGCGCCCGCGGACATCGCCCGCTTCGCCGACGCCATGGCCGCCGCAGGCGGCCCGGTGCACGCCTACTGCCGCAGCGGGATGCGATCCTCCCTGATCTGGGCCATCGACTCCGCCGGCTCCGGCAGGATGACGCCTGAGGCGCTGCTCGCCCGCGGGCGCGAGGTCGGCGTGGACTTCACACCGGCCCTGGCCTGGGTCGAGCGGAACGCCGGCTGACCGCAAGCAAGGCTGGGCTCTGCCCATTGCTTGAAGGCGGGGACCCGCCAGGGGCGAGCCGCCCCTGAACCAGCTTGACTTAAATATGGGATTCCAAAGGCGAGCCTTTGGCGGAGTTTGAGGCAGAGCCTCAACCTTGCCCGCTTCGGTCCGCCCCAGCCGCGTGCGCCTCGAGGTCCGTCATCGTGCAGTACAGCAGCGCCGCCCGGTGCGTAGCCTCGAGCGCCACCTGCGGTGCGCACCCGGCCTCGAACGCCTCCTGCCAGCGCGGCGCGCACAGGCACCAGCGGTCGCCCGGCTTCAGCCCGGGGAAGCCGAACTCCGCCCGCGGCGTGGACAGGTCGTTGCCCCGCGTGCGGCTGAACTCCAGGAAGGCCGCGGTCACCACGGCGCACACCGTGTGGCTGCCCCGGTCGTCGGGCCCGGTGCTGCAGCAGCCGTTGCGATGGAACCCGGTCAGCGGGTCGAGCGAGCAGTCCTGCAACGGCCGCCCGAACACGTTGAGCGACGGTTCGCGACCGCCTCCAGTATCGTCGAGCGGCATAGCGTCTCTCCCACACTCCGGCGGCGTATTGCCACCACCTCATGCCAATAGCCCGGCAGTAAGCAAGGCTGGGCTTTGCCCAGACCCGCCAGGGGGAAGTCCCACTGGACCGGCTTCTCTCAGTAATGCCGGTCCAGGGGCGCTGCCCCTGGCGGATGAGGCAGAGCCTCAACCTTGCCTGTCACTGCACAGGCCGTCGGCCTCACATCGGCGGGTTCGCACCTGGCGTGCCGATCGCCACGAACCTGCCCACGACCTTGTCCCCGTCCTCGGTGCCGTTGACGAACACGGTGGCGCCCTTCTTGACCGCCGACATCTCCGCGGGCTCGAAGGCCACGATCGGCGCGGTCGGCGGCACCACGATGGTCTGCTTGCCGCCCTTGTAGGACACCACGATCTGCTTGGCGCCGGACTTGTCGGTCGCGGTGTCGATGTTGCCGTTGGTCATGGCCGAGCTGACCGGCTTGGCGCCGCCGGCCGGGGCGGTGGCCTCGACGCTGCCGTTGGTCATCGACGACGCGCTCGCCTTGCCCGACATCGTCGAGTCCGGGATGCTGTCCCAGCCGTAGTGCCCGTCGCCCGCGCCGCGCATCGCCGCCGGGAAGATCACCAACTCCAGCGCCACGAGCTGGTCGCCCACGGTCTTGGTCGCGGTGCCGATGTAGCTGTCCTTGTCGACGTGGGCGAGGTCGGACTTCACCACGGTGGCGTACTTGGTGTCGCCGCTGATCGCCACGGTGACGTCGCTGCCGCTCTGCGGGTGCACGACCAGGCTGTCGGCGCTGATCGACGTCACGGTGCCGCGCACGCGGTGCGGCTCCGGCGCCGCCAGCGCGGCCGCGGACAGCCCGGCAACAACGAGCGACGTGGTCGCAAACAGGGACAGTCCCGAGAGGCGTTTCATCGATGTCTCACTCCGGTATGGCGGCGCACCTGCGCCGGCTCTTATATGACGCGCAACAACGGCACGGGATTGCCCACGAAATGTCGGAAATGCGGCCAGCCGAAATGACCAGCCACTCCGCGCACCCGGTGGCGATTCGCATCATGCACTGGATCGGCGCCTACGCCATCCTCTGCATGATCCTCAGCGGCTGGCAGATCTACGATGCCTCGCCGATCCTGCCCTTCATGTTCCCGCGCTGGATGACGCTGGGGGGCTGGCTCGGCGGCGCCATCGCCTGGCACCTGTTCGCCATGTGGCTGCTGGTGCTCGACGGGCTGTGCTACCTCGCCTACGGCCTGATCAGCGGGCATTTCCGCAGCGAGTTGCTCCCCATCGGCCCGCGCGCCGTCGCCCGCGACCTCGTCGCCGCCCTGCGCTTCCGCCTGGTGCACACGCTCGGCCACTACAACGCGGTGCAGCGCCTGCTCTACCTCGGCGCCATGGCGCTGGGCGTGCTGATGGTGGTCAGCGGCCTGGCGATCTGGAAGCCGGTGCAGCTCTCCTGGCTGACCGCGCTGCTCGGCGGCTACCCCGCGGCCCGCGTCGTCCACTTCATCCTGATGGGCCTGATGGTCGCCTTCCTCGTGGTCCATGTCGCCCTCGTCGCCCTATTTCCGCGCACGCTGGTCTCCATGACGATCGGCCTGCCCCGCCGCCCCGACGCCGAGGTCCGACTGTGAGCGCGCCCGCCGACCGCACCGCGATCCCCACCGGCGGGCAGGCTCCGTCCGGCCTTGCCGGTGCTGCCCAGGCGCGTCCGCGCGTGGCGCTGGCCGACGTCCGGCCCGACCTCGTGCGGCTGGAGCGCCGCCTGATGCTGCGCGGTTCGCTCTCGCTGGGCGCGCTGGCCCTGCTCAGCGGCTGCGACCTGGCCGGCGAGGGCCCGGTGGACCGCGCGCTGCGGGCGGTGTCGCGCTTCAACGACCGTGTGCAGGCGGCGCTGTTCGACCCGAACCGGCTCGCGCCGACCTACGCCGCGAGCGAGATCACCAACCCGTTCCGCTTCAACGCCTACTACCCGGAGTGGCAGATCCGCACCGTCGAGGAGGATGGCTGGCGGCTGGAGGTCGCGGGCCTCGTCGACCGCAAGACGCCGTGGACGCTGGCCGACCTGCGCGCGATGCCGCAGGAGGAGCAGATCACCCGCCACGTCTGCGTCGAGGGCTGGAGCCAGGTCGGCCAGTGGAGCGGCGTGCCGTTCCGCAGCTTCCTGGAGCGGGTCGGCGCCGACACCCGCGCCGGCTTCGTCAACGTCCGCTGCTTCGACGACTACTGGTGCGGGCTGGACATGGCGAGCTGCCTGCACCCGCAGACCATCCTGGCGCTGGACTTCGAGCGGGCGCCGCTGTCGCCGCAGTGGGGCGCGCCGCTGCGGCTGCGGCTGCCGACCAAGCTCGGCTTCAAGAACCCGAAATACATCCAGGCGATCGAGGTCACCAACACCAACCCGGGTGGGTACTGGGAGAAGCAGGGCTACAACTGGTATAGCGGGCTCTGAAGCAAGAAAGATTGAGGCTCTGCCTCATCCGCCAAAGGCTCGCCTTTGGAATCCACTTGTCTCAGTAAGGCCGGTCCAGGGGCGGCTCGCCCCTGGCGGGTCTGGGCAGAGCCCAGCCTTGCTTTCTTCACGCCGCCGCGGTGCACGCCTCGCAGATTCCCTCCGCCTCCACCGTGGAGTGGTTCAACGCGAACCCCCACCCCCGTGCCGCCCGCAGCAGGGCGCGGCCGATCTCGCGGTCGTTCAGCTCCGTGACCTGCCCGCAGCGCCGGCAGATCAGGAACTGCGCCGCGTGGTGGTGCACCTCGTCGTCGTCGTGCTCCTCGACGCCGTGCAGGCAGCCCACGAAGGCCGACAGCCGCTCCACCTTGTGGATCAGCCCTTGCTCCAGCAGGAAGTCGAGCGCGCGGTACACCGTGGGCGGCGCCGCCCCACGGTGGTGCGGCCGCAGCTTCTCCAGCAGGTCGTAGGCCCCGGCCGGCCTGGCGCTGTCCAGCACCAGCCCGAGCACCTGCCGCCGCAGCTCCGTCAGCCGCACGCCGCGCCGGCCGCACGCCGCCCCGACGCGCTCCAGCAACGCTGTGGTCTGAGGCGTGAACTCGGCTGCCGCCACGGAGGAACCCCGAACTCGTTGGAGTTGCAAGATAACGCCGGCCGCCGGATGTGCAAGGCGGCGCCCGGACCCGCCAGGGGCAAGCTGCCCCTCAGGGCGATTGCATATGGATTTTCGGGAGTCCTGACAGGCTCGGCGGGGTCGCTGGTGTCAGTCTGCCGTCCCGGCTGCCTCGTGCAGCACCGTGACGCTCGCGCCGCGCCGGCGGGCCGATGCCTTCATTGCGCCCGCCAGGCCAGCCCGGTCGCGCGTCGGCGCAGCAAGTGACTCGCCCGGCGACCCCGCCGCCTGCTCGCAAGCCGCTCGCAACGCGCTCCAGGCCGCGTCACGCTCCCGGCGTCCGCCGCTCGACAGCAGCGTCAGCGCAAACGGGTGGGCCGCCAGCATCGCCGCCATGGCGTCGGCGCGAAGCCGTTCCTGGTACTCCGGCGTCGCGGCCTGGTAGGTGCGGCACTGGCTGTCCAGCCACGGGTTGAGTTGCACGACACGCATTGCAGATCCTTTCCTTGGCCGCCGTGGCGGACGTCCGCGCCGGGTCCCCAACCATCAGGCCTGCGCGGAGAGCAGTCGCACCCGGGCGCGGCCCGATCGCGCGGTGGGCTGCCGGCACAGCGAAGCCCCGCGACGTTTCGTGGAGCGAGCCGGCCGCCAGTGCAGGAAGCGCCGCGCCACCTGACGAACGCTTGTACCTCGTTATTCTTGAGTAGAAGTTAATCAGCGGTCCCTGACACTGACCTGTCAGCAAGCAAGGCTGGGCTCTGCCCAGACCCGCCAGGGGCGAGCCGCCCCTGGACCGGCTTTACTTAAGTAGGTGTTTCCAAAGGGCTCGCCCTTTGATGGATGAGGCAGAGCCTCAACCTTGCCTGCTTCGCCCGACACCCCGCAGGGCTACCGGCATAATCACCTGTCTCTTGGCATCCCGTACGGGATTCGAACCCGTGTCGCCGCCGTGAAAGGGCAGTGTCCTGGGCCTCTAGACGAACGGGACGCAGGCGCCGGCACCCCGGGAGGTAGCCGACCCCCGCCCGCGAATCAAGCCGGTCGGTGTCAAGCCGGGGCCGCGTCCACGATCACGAAGCCCACGCGGTCCTCGCCGTTCCAGTGCTCCGCCCGCAGGTGGCCCGCCAGGTGCACCGGCTCGCCGCCACGCCCCTCCAGCACCCGCGCCAGTGCGCCTTCGCGCGACCCTTCGCGCGCGCGGAACAGCATCGCGCGCAACCGCCCGCCGCCCTCGCCCGACACCAGCACCCGCAGCGCCGTCCCCTCGCGCCCGCAGCGATCCGCCCGCACCACGCGCGCGCGCGGCAGCACCAGCACCGGCTCCTCGTTGCCCATCCCGAACGGCGCCAGCCGCCCCACCGCCCGCGCCAGATCGAGCGTCGCCCCCGCCACCGATACCCGTGCCTCCACCACCAGCGCTGGCGACGCCGGCAGCGACGCCCCCCCCGCCAGCCGCGCGTCCAGAAAGGCGTGGAACCCCGGCACCGCATCGGGCGCGCAGTTGAACCCCGCCGCCATCGCGTGCCCGCCGCTGGTGAGCAGCAGCCCTGCTTCGCGCGCCGCGATCACCGCCGCCCCGATGTCGAGCCCCGGCACCGACCGCCCGGAGCCCTTGACCAGAAGCCCGTCCACGCCGTCCACGATGCCGCCCACGCAGGCCGGGCGGTTGAACCGCTCCTTCAGCCGCCCCGCCATGATGCCGACCACGCCCGGGTGCCAGCCCGCCTGCACCACCAGGATCGCCGCGTGCCCCGCCGCCACCTGCGCCTCGCCTGCCGCCATCGCCGCGTCGTGCATCGCCGCCTCGACGCCCTGGCGCTCGCGGTTCACCCCGTCCAGCCGCGCGGCGATCGCGGCCGCCTCGACGGGGTCCTCGCACAGCAGCAGGGCGAGCCCGAGCCCCGCCTCGCCGATCCGCCCGGCCGCGTTGATCCTCGGCCCGAGGGCAAAGCCGCAGGTGAACGCGCTCGGCGCCTCCTGGCCGCCGGCCACCGCCAGCAGCGCCGCGACCCCGGGCCGCGCGCGCCGCCCCATCACCTTGAGCCCCTGCGTCACCAGCGCCCGGTTCAGCCCCACCAGCGGCATCACGTCGCACACCGTCGCCAGCGCCACCAGGTCGAGCAATCCTAGCAGGTCCGGCGCCGCCCTTGCGCCGAAGAATCCCTCGCGCCTGAGCACGCGCACCACCGCGACGGCGGCCAGGAACGCGATCGCCGCCGCGCACAGCCCGCCCAGCCCGGACCCGTCGTCCGGCCGGTTCGGGTTCACCGTCGCCACCACCCGCGGCAGCGCGCCCTCGAACTTGTGGTGGTCCAGCACCACCACCTCGGCCAGACCCGCCACGCTGTCCAGAATGTCGCCCGCCGCCGCCCCGCAGTCCACGCACACGATCAGCCGCGCGCCCGCCGCCGCCAGCGCGCGCAGCGCCGTCGCGTTCGGCCCGTAGCCCTCGCGCAGCCGGTCCGGCACGTGCGTGCGCACCTCGCAGCCCAGCCCGCGCAGCAGCAGCGTCACGACCGCGGCGCTGCACGCCCCGTCCACGTCGTAGTCGCCGAACACCGCCACGCACTCGCCGGCCCGCACCGCGCGCGCCAGGCGCTCGGCCGCCGCCTCCATGTCCGCCAGCACCGAGGGGTCCGGCAGCAGCGCCCGCAGCGTCGGCTCCAGGAAGTCCGCCGCCCCCGCCACGCCCACGCCGCGGCCCGCCAGCAGCCGGCCCACCAGCTCGGGCACGCCCAGACGCTCGGCCAGGGCCAGGCCGAGCCGGTCCTCGGCGTCGCGCCACACCCACCGGCGGCCGGTCAGGCTGCCGAGGTCCGGCGCGGTCAGCAAGGAAGGCCAGGGCTCTGCCCCATTGCCTGGAAGCGGGGACCCGCCAGGGGCAGCGCCCCTGGACCGGCACTACGAAGAAGACCTTTATTGCGCCGGTCCAGGGGCGGCTCGCCCCTGGCGGGTTCGGGCAGAGCCCGACCTTGCTGTCCTGTCAGGTCGAAGGCGCCCACGTCTTGGTGTCGAAGTTGTGCTGCGCCTCGATCATCCGCACCGTCCCCGACTTCGACCGCATGACGATCGAGTGCGTCGTCGCCCCGTGCCCGTAGCGCCGCACGCCGCGCAGCATCGCGCCCGACGTCACCCCGGTCGCCGCGAACATCACGTCGCCCTTCGCCATGTCGGCGATGCCGTAGATCCGCCCCGGCTCGGTGATCCCCATCGCGCGGGCGCGCTCGACCTGGGCGTCGTCCTCGAACACGAGGCGCCCCTGCATCTGCCCGCCGACGCAGCGCAGGGCGGCGGCCGACAGCACGCCCTCCGGCGCCCCCCCGGAGCCCACGTAGAGGTCCACGCCGCTCTCCGGCTGCGCGGTCGCGATCACCCCGGCCACGTCGCCGTCCGACAGCAGGATGATCCGCGCCCCCGCCGCGCGCACGCGCGCGATCAGGTCCTCGTGGCGCTCGCGGTCCAGCGTGCACACCACCAGGTCGTTGATCTCGCGCCCCTTCGCGCGCGCCAGGTTGCGCAGGTTCGCCTCGATCGGCGCGTCCAGCTCGACCACGCCGTCGGGCAGGCCCCCGCCCACCGCGATCTTGTCCATGTAGATGTCGGGCGCGTTGAGGAAGCAGCCGCGCTCGGCCAGCGCCACCGTGGTGATCGCGTTCGGCCCGCCCTTCGCGGTCAGCGTCGTGCCCTCCAGCGGGTCGACCGCGATGTCCATCGCCGGCCCGCCCGCGCCGACCTTCTCGCCGACGTAGAGCATCGGCGCCTCGTCCATCTCGCCCTCGCCGATCACCACGGTGCCGTCGATCGCCACCGTGTCGAACGCCCGGCGCATCGCCTCCACCGCGGCGCCGTCCGCCTCGTTCTTCTGCCCGCGGCCCATCCAGTGCGACGCCGCCAGCGCCGCCGCCTCCACCACCCGCACCAGCTCCAGCGCCAGGTTGCGGTCGCCCGCCTGGTAGCCCGCCGCGTCGCTCATTCCGCCGTCCTTTCCGAACCCGCCCACGCCCATACGCCGCATCATGGCACGGGCCAACCAAAAGCACAGGAAGGCTGGGGGGCGAGGCCGCCCCCCGGACCCCGGCACAACGGGAGCCACGCGGCGGCGGCACGCCACGAACCGCACTCAGTGCTTGAGACTATTTCTAACAATGTTACTAACGGAGACATTAAGGAGACAGCGCGCCATGGCGGAGGACGACCACGGCAGACCCGGTCCCGGCGACCTGCAAACCCCGTTCCTGTTCGTGCCGCATGGCGACCCGCTGCCGCTCGACTGGATGGCCAGGCACCCGGGATGGGTGAAGTTCCCCGCCACCATGGTGCCACGTCGCCCGGCAGCCCGGGCCGGGACAGGAGCGCAGGCACAGGCGCGCCCGGCCGCGCCGCTCGCCACGCCGATCATGGACGCGGCCACCCTCGGCATGACGGCCGGGGGAGCCGCGGCGATCCCCGGCGTGCTGGACGCAGGCGGGCTCGTGGCAGCGGCGGCGGCGCCGATCGAGGTCTTGCTCGCCCCTGAGCTGGTGCTCGTCCTCGTCGGAGGCATCCTGGTCTGGCAGTATATGCCGCGCGAGCAGGCGCGCTCGTTGAAGGCCCAGCCCGCCACGCCGCTGCCGCCGACGCTCCCGGCAGACCCCGGCCTCGTGCCGTCTCCCATCGCGCCCGGCAGGCCCGCCGACGCGGGCCTGCCGCCCGCGCCCCCCATCCCGGACCTGCCCGGCCTGCCGCAAGCGGACCCGCTGCCCCACCTGCTCTCCACACCCGCCTCCGACCAGGGCGGACCCACAATCCTCCACCAGGACCGCAACGAGGGGCTGGAAGGCGAAGCAAAAACCTACTCCTCGTGCGCCCGCAGGGGGCGCCAGAGCCGCGGACCCGGATGTCACCGGCGCCTTGCAGGATGACGAGTGGAGGGCCCACCACCTGTTCGCGGTAGCGGTCGCAAAGCTTGTTCCGGAGCTTGTCGCGGCGGCGGTGCGGGCTGGCTGGCGCATGGACGGACAGTCGAACATGGTCGCCCTGCCCGCCTCACCAGACGCGCAGAAAGATTTGAAGAAAAGGAAAAACATAGAGATGCCTGTCCACGACAACCGGCATCCACGTTGGAACGCCGCTGCACTCAAGGCTGCGAAAGATATCGAGGCCGATCTCGAGAATTCAGAGCTTGCGAAGGGATCGCCGGAGTACGATCAGGCCGCGAGGAAGGCTCTGGAGGACGCGGAGAGGACCTTCCGCCAGTCTCTGCGCGGGATGAAAAGGGTGACACGGAATGACCAGCCCGCGCCGGAGGCGCAAACCTGACAGGAAGATTTACTTCTCCGACCCGAGCGAGTTCCCACCTCTTTGGATGCTGGAAGAAGACCTGCGCACCGTTGCGCAGTTTAACCGGCTCATCGCCAGGGACGACACGCTCGGCACCCGCAACGACACAGAGATCACCCGCAGGAAACACGAGATCGCGACCGCAAGCTTCGACGTGCATGCCTTCCCGCTGCCCGACGACTTCCCGGCCCTCCAGTTCGTCATGGCCGACGCTGATTTCGCGCCAGACTACTTCAGCTTCGGCCCTCATAAATTCTGCTCGCGCCGGCTTCGCGATGTCCTGGGCCAGCCACCCGAGGTCGTGCAGTTCCTGCCCGTGGAGCTGGTCGCCGCGGAGAGCGGGTCCGTGCCCGGGATTGCAGGCTGATGCATGTCATCGCCCAGCAGCCCGCCATGGACATGCACCGTTCGGACTACACGACACAGAAAATCGTCCAGCACACCACCGGAAGAACCCTCAAACGGGTCGACTGGATCGAGCTTTTTGTCCTGCTTGACGGCTTTCAGCCGAGGACCGAGATCTTTCGTCCCGCAGAGACGACCTACTCTACCCTGGTCACCGACGCCCTGGCCGCGCGCGTGCTCAACTTCGGTTGCACCGGCATGGCGTTCCGCAACCCCGTCACCCCGATCCATCATATGAGCGTCGAGCGCATCCGCACCACGACCGGCATCGTCGAGCGGCGCTACGGCTTCCTCGACTGAACCAGGCCCGGCGGCCTCGTTCCCCGCAGCTTCTGCCGAACGATCCCGTTCCTGTTCGTGCCGCACGGCGACCCCCTGCCGCTCGACTGGATGGCCCGCCATCCCGGCTGGGTAAAGTTCCCCGCCACCATGGTGCCGCGCCGCCCGGCAGCCCGGACCGGGACAGGAACGCAGGCACAAGCGCATCCGGCGGGCTCGTGCCAACGCCCTTTGGAGTGAGCGGCGTTAACCAGCGGTTATCCGGCCGTGGCCCAGGGTGGTGCGTCAGAACGACGAAGCGACCCACCATGGCATCAGAGCCGCGAGACGTGCCCATCGCCGGACGCTACGTCCCCGAACCCGACCGCCCCGCCGAGTTCCTCTCGCCCGGCCTGCGCGCCGTGCGGGCGAGCGATCGTGCCCGGCAGACCCAGGGCGCGCTGGCGGCGCTGCGCGTCCTGCCGGCCGCGCCCCCGCGCGCCGGCGCGATCCTCGCCCTCGCGGAGGCGGCGATCCCCCGGCTGCTGCTGCCGCTCGGACATGGCGGGTTCGCCGGTGCGGCCTGGGTGGTGGTGCCGGCGCCGTCAGGACCGGCCCTGTCCGCCACCGCCGCCTCGCCATGGGACGAGCAGGAGCTGCTCGCCAGGGTACTGCGCCCCGCGGCGGCCACGCTCGCGGCACTCGCGGCACTCGGCCTCACCCACCGCGCGATCCGGCCCGACAACCTGTTCCGCGACAGCGCCGGCGACGTGGTGCTGGGCCCCGCCTGGGCCGAGCCGCCCGCCAGCCTGCAGCCCGCGCTGTTCGAGCCGCCCGCCTCGCAGCTCTGCCTCGGATCGGGGCGCGGCGACGGCGACATCGCCGACGATGTCTATGCGCTCGGCGTGGTGCTGCTGACCCTGGCGCTGGGACGCGCGCCGCTGGCGGGGCTCGACGACACGGCGATCCTGCGCCGCAAGGTGGAGCTTGGCAGCTACGACGCCCTGGTCGGCCGCGAGGCGCTGCCGACCGCGCTCGCCGAGCTGCTGCGCGGCATGTTGGCCGAGGACCCGGAGCACAGGCCCGCGCCCGCCCTGCTGTGCGATCCCGGCGCGTCCCGCTCCCGGCGCTCGGTCGTGCGCATGCCGCGTCCCGCCGAGCGCGGCCTCGCCGTCGGGCCGGTGCAGGCCTGGAGCGCCCGCGGCCTGGCGCTGGCCATGGCGCAGCACCCGGAGCCGGCCGCGGCGCTGCTGCAGGGCGGGGCCGTGACGACCTGGCTGCGCCGGGCGCTGGCGAACAACGTGCTGGCCACCAGGCTGGAGGCCGCGCTCGCCGGGCTCGGCACCGGCGGGCGGACGAGCGAGCCGCTGGGGATCATGCGCGCGGTGGCGGTGCTCGATCCGCTGGCGCCGCTGTGCTGGCGCGGCGTGTCGCTGTGGCCGGACGGGCTGGGACCGGCCCTGGTGGGGGCGCGGCAGGACAGCGCGACGCTGGGCACCCTGCAGGAGCTGGTCGCCTCCGAAGCGATGGTCGGCTGGGCCCGCCTGCGTCCGGAACGAAGCGACCCGGAGGGGATGCGCATGGAGGCGCGCAGGCACCGCCTGCTGCTCGGCTCCGAGTCCGCGGCCAAGGCCGGCACGGCATCGGCCCCGCCCGGCGCCGCCGTGGCCCGGCTGATCTACGAGCTAAACCCGCTGCAGGCCTGCGCGTCGCCGGCGCTGGGGCGGCACGTGGCGATCCGGCTTGCGGACCTGCTGCTGGCGCTCGAGGCCGTGGCGCAGGAGGGCGGGAGCCAGGGTGTGGCGACCCTGGGCGGCCCGACGTCCGATGCGGCCCCCGCCCCGTTGCCGCTGGACGGCGAGATGCTGGCCTTCGTCGCCGCGCGGCACGGCCAGCGCCAGGACGGCGCCGTCCTGGCCGGCGGCGCCATGCGCCAAGCGGAGCTGCTCGGCCTCCTGCAGCAGCGCCTGAAGGTGGGGCCGCTTCCCGCGCTGGCCGGCTGGCTGCTGCGTAGCGGGCTGTCCGACCTGTCCGCCTGGCAGAACAGCGAGACCCGGGACCGCCTGGCCGCGCGGCTGGCCGAGCTGGCGGTGCAGGGCCTGCTGCACGACATGGTCGATTTGCTGAACGACGATGCCGCGGTCAGCCGCGACCAGGCCGAGGCCGACCTCGCCTATGCCGAGGTGATCCGGATCGACACCCGACTGGCCGCCCTTGCCGCACTGCGCGCAGGCCGCCTCGACATGGCGCGCCGCGCCGGGCGCGACGTGGTCGGCAGCATCGGCCTGGTGCTCGCCGCGGGCTTCCTGATGCTGGCGGTGCTGTCGTGAGCGCACCGCCGCAGGTCCGGCGCGGCACGCCGTGAGCGTTCGGGGCGCCTCGCAGGCGGGCAGCGGTTCCGTGCGCCGGGCCGGTTCGCTGCGCTGGCTGCAGGGCATGGGGTGCGGCCTGCTGCTCGCGGTGTCGCCGGCGACGCTGCTGCTGCTCGGCGGCCTCATGGCGCCGCTGGTGCCCGCGCTGCTCAGCGACGGGGCGACGGGGCGCCCGGTGGCACGCTCGGTCGCGCTGTTCGGGGCGGCGCTGTCGATCGGCCCGGTGCTCCGGCTCTGGCGCGCGGGCGACGGCACGGCCAACGCCCTGGCGTTGCTGGGCGACGTCGGCGTGCTCGGGGCGGCCTGGGCGGCGTGCGCGGTGGGCTGGCTGCTGGCGGAGATCGTCCCGGTGCTGATCCGGGTCGCCCTGGACCAGCACGACCACGCCCAGGAAGCGGCCCTGCGCGCCGCGCGACGACGCTACGAGGAACAATGGGGCGTGCCGCCGCAGAGGTGAACCCCGGGGTGGCGACCCAAAGGCAAGGCTGGGCTCTGCCCAGACCCGCCAGGGGCGAGCCGCCCCTGGACCGACTTTACTTAAGGAGTGGATTCCAAAGGCCTGCCTTTGGCGGAGTTTGAGGCAGAGCCTCAACCTTGCTTGCTTCACCCAGCCGGCGGCCTCAGGCCCGTTCGGGGAACAGCCCCGCGAGCCCCTCCGCGTTTGCGGCGCAGCGGCCCCGCTCGGTGATCAGCCCGCCGACCAGGCGTGCCGGCGTCACGTCGAACGCCGGGTTGGCGGCGGCGCTGCCGTCCGGCGTGACCTGCACCCGCACCACCTCGCCGCCGGCCGCGCGCCCTGTCACCGTGGTCACCTCGTCGGCCGGGCGCTCCTCGATCGGGATCTCCGCCACCCCGTCCGACACGGCCCAGTCGATGGTGGTGGACGGCAGCGCGACCCAGAACGGCACGCCGTTGTCGTGCGCGGCCAGCGCCTTGAGGTAGGTGCCGATCTTGTTGGCGACGTCGCCGGTGCGGGTGACGCGGTCGGTGCCGACGATCACCAGGTCGACCCGGCCGTGCTGCATCAGGTGGCCGCCGGCGTTGTCCGAGACCACGGTGTGCGCGACCCCGTGCTTGCCCAGCTCGTAGGCGGTGAGCGCCGCGCCCTGGTTGCGCGGCCGGGTCTCGTCGACCCAGACATGCACGGGGACGCCGGAGTCGTGCGCCCGGTAGATCGGCGCCAGCGCGGTGCCCCAGTCCACCGTGGCGAGCCAGCCGGCGTTGCAGTGCGTGAGCACGTTGACCGCGCGCCCGGGCGCGCGCTGCGCCGCCTCGGCGATCAGCTCCGCGCCGTGGCGGCCGATCGCCTCGTTCTGCGCCACGTCCTCGTCCGCGATCGCCCCGGCCTCGGCGTAGGCGACGGCGGCGCGCTGCTCCGGCCGGGTGTTGCGCAGGCGGGTGAGCATCCGGTCCAGCGCCCAGCCGAGGTTCACCGCGGTCGGCCGCGTCGCCAGCAGCAGGGCGGCGTCGCGCTCCATCGCCTCGCTCGACGGGTCCTCGCGCACCGCCAGGGCGAGGCCGTAGGCGGCCACGGCGCCGATCAGCGGGGCGCCGCGCACCTGCATGGTGCGGATCGCGGTCGCGACCTCGTCCCTGTCGACGAGGCGCGGCGTGTCCAGCGACCAGGGCAGCCGGGTCTGGTCGATGATCCGCACCGCCCAGCCGTCCTCGTCCAGCCATACGCTTCGGGTGGGAACACCGTCGATCTTCATGCCTGCTGGCCTCTCGTGAGGGATGTCATGCCGGCGGTCCCTGACAGCGACCCGTCAGGAAGCAAGGCTGGGCTCTCCCCTCCGCTGGCATTCCAATGGCCCAAGCGGGCCATCGGAACCTTTAGCCAGCTCCGCCCAGACCCGCCAGGGGCGAGCCGTCCCTGGACCGGCCTTGCTTAAATAAGTGTTTCCAAAGGGCTCGCCCTTTGGCGGAGTTTGAGGCAGAGCCTCAACCTTGCTTGCTTCACCGCTCACTCCGAGGTGCCGTTGGTATCGGGGCGCGTCAGATGCGCTGGTGCAGGACGCAAACCAGGGTGAACAGGCGGCGCGCGGTCTCGAAGTCGATGGCGATCTTGCGGTCCAGGCGCTGCACGAGCAGCTCCGCGCCCTCGTTGTGCAGGCCGCGCCGTCCCATATCGATCGCCTCCATGCGTGCCTCGCGGCCTTCCTCCACCGCCTTGACGTGGCTGTCGACCAGAAGCTGGTAGTCCTTGATGAGGCGGCGGAACGGCCCGAGCGCCAGCAGCGTCGCCATCAGCCTGCGGTCCGCCTCGTCGCGCACGTCGAGCACCAACCGGCCCTCCTGCACGGACAGGTGCAGCGCGAACGGCCCGACCTGGCCCGGCGGGGAGAACAGGTTGCCGGCGGAGAGGTCGGTGACCGCCTGGGCGCGGTCGGCCTCCTGCAGCGGCGACAGCCGGCCCAGCGCCTCGCCCTCCAGCACCACGCGCGACAGCCTCTGCGTGTCGGCCGAGAGCGGCGGCAGCACCGCTTCAGGCATGAGGCCTGCCGGCTCCCGCCGCGGTACCCGGCGTACGCGACACGCCGGCCGGGAACAGCGCCGTGGCGCCGACCGAGTCGGCCGCGTCGCGCTGCAGGCCCAGGTGCAGCATCAATCCAACAGTAGCGCCCTTCACCGGGCGCATGAGTGCGAGCGTCAGCACCAGGGTGAAGGGCAGGAAGGTCGCGGCATACAGCCACAGCGGCGGCGCCCAGGTCTGCTCGACCACCACCATGAGGCCGATCACCACGTGCGCCACGATGACGATGGTGAAATACGGCGGCGCGTCGTCGGCGGGGACGTCGCCGAGCGGCGCGTGGCATCGCGGGCAGCCCGGCGCGATCCTGAGGAAGCCTGCAAACAGCGGGGACTCGCCGCAGGCTGGGCAGCGTCCCGCGGCGCCGCGCGCCATCGCCACCGGAAGCGGCGGCTGCGGCCACGCGGTCGGCCTTGGCGTGCGGTCGGCTTCCCAGCGGACCGGAGGCGTCATGTCGGGCATTGCAGCGATCCCCTGCCGGCTATCGCGATGCGGCCTGCCATGCCGGCGCGTCATGCGTCCCGCCGTAATCCAGCCGTGATCTTCCATTTGGGGTGTCCGGAGGCCGATGTCACGCACTTGTCGTGGCCGCCGCGACCCGCCAGACCGGGCCTGGCGACACGGCACCGACGCGCCGACCCGTGTCCGGCAGGCAGCGGCGAGGAGGATCGGCATGCGGATCGCGCGTACCCTGGCGGAACTCGCAGCGGCCCGGGTGGGGCTCGACGCGCCAATCGGGCTGGTGCCGACGATGGGCGCGCTGCACGACGGGCACCTGGCGCTGGCGGCGGCGGCGCGGCGGGAGTGCGGGTCGGTGGTGGCCTCGATCTTCGTCAACCCGCTGCAGTTCGCCCCCGCGGAGGACCTGTCCCGCTACCCCCGCGACGAGGCCGGCGATCTCGACAAGCTGCGCGATGCCGGCTGCGCCCTGGCCTGGCTGCCGTCAGTGGCGACGATGTATCCGCCCGGAGACGCCACGCAGATCGTGCCGGCCGGCCCTGCCCTGGGCTGGGAGGGCGCGCAGCGGCCGGGGCATTTCCAGGGAGTCGCCACCGTGGTCGCCAAGCTGTTCGGCCAGGTCGGGCCGCAGCGTGCGTTCTTCGGCGAGAAGGACTGGCAGCAGCTCCAGGTGGTGCGCCGCATGGTCGCGGACCTCTGCCTGCCGGTCGAGGTGGTGGGCGTGGCCACGCAGCGCGACGCGGACGGGCTGGCCCTGTCGTCGCGCAACCGCTTCCTCTCCGAGGCCGAGCGCCGCGTCGCACCGCTGCTCCCGGCGACGCTGCGCCGGGCGGCGGCCGAGATCGCCGCACTCGCAGGCGGGCCGGAGCGGCAGGCGGATGCGGCCGGGCCGGCGCTGGCACGGGCGAGGGAGGGCCTCGCGGCGGCCGGCTTCGGGGTGGACTACCTCGCGCTCGTCGAGCCGGACAGCCTGCGCGACGCCTGCGACCCGGCAGCCGTGCCAGGCGGCGGCCTGCGGCTGATCGTCGCGGCGCGGCTGGGCTCGGTGCGGCTGCTGGACAACGTGGGGGTGCCGACTGCCTGAGGCCCGCGGCACCCGTCAGCAAGCAAGGCTGGGCTCTGCCCAGACCCGCCAAAGGCCAAGGCCTCTGGACACCGATTTACTTAGGTATTGGATTCCAAAGGCGAGCCTTTGGCGGAGTCCAGAGGCAGAGCCTCTGGCCTTGCCTGTCACATCCGCTCACCGACGGCATGGGAGCCCTCTTCGCCCGCCGCGAGGGCGTTGAGGAAGCGCCGGGCCTGCGCCGGCCATCCCGGCAGGTCCTGCCCCGCCGTCCAGGCCGTCTCGGACATGTGCTGCCGAAGCACGCGGTCGAAGATCATGCGCCGCAGGCAGCAGGACAGCGCGGCGTCGTCCTCGGGCGCGCATGACACGCCCACGTCCTCGGGCAGCGCGGCGCAGCCGGTGACCGCCACAGGGACTCCGCGGCGCAGCGCCTCCGCGACGGCGACCCCGGTGGTCTCGCGCCGCGACGCCAGGGCGAACAGGTCCGCCGTCTCCCAGAGCCGTTCGAGCGCCGCGCCGGCCGGCCGTTCCAGCAGCTCCACCCGGTGCCCGATCTCCAGCCCGGCGGCGAGCGTGCCCAGCCCCTCGACCCAGACGGCCTCGCCGTGGCTGTCCCCGGCGATCGTCAGGCGCCAGTCCAGGTCGGGCAGGCGGGCCAGGGCGCGCAGCAGGACGTCGTGGCCCTTGCGCGGCGCGAGGCGGCCCACGGACAGGACGTGGCAGGTGGCCTGCCCCGACCCCGGGCTGCGCGGCAGGTCGGCGAGGCCGGGCACGACCACGCGCAGCCGCTGCGCCGGCACGCCGAACTCGGCAACCAAACGCGCGCCGACGCCCTCGCTGGTGGCCACCACGCGGCCGAGACGCGGCAGCACCCGGCACTCCGCAGCGCGGATCAGGTCGCGGCAGGCAGGCTCGGCCAGCGCCGTCGGATGATGGACGAGCGCCACCGCCCGCCCGTCCAGCCAGGGCGTTGCACCGGCATCGAAGTGCCGCAGCACCATGCCGTCGATCACGCCGACGGCCGAGCCCGCGAGCGCGGCCCAGCCCTGGCCTGCCTCGGCGTGGCTCGCGACCGCGGCCGTGGCCACGCTGCATCCCAGGCCACGAAGTGCGGCGATCAGATGCCGGTTGTAGGCGCTGCCGCCACCGGCGGTCTCGAACGAGGGCGGAACAAAGAAGACGATCTCGCTCATCCGTCCGATCCTACACCCAGGCACCCACCCGCACAGCCCCTCGCGGCCCGCAGGCACAGGCGCTGGACCTGTCAGCAAGCAAGGCTGGGCTCTGCCCAGACCCGCCAGGGGGGAAGCCCCCCCTGGACCGGCTTTCTTCAAGGAAGGCGGTCCAGGGGGCCTCCCCCTGGCGGAGTTTGAGGCAGAGCCTCAACCTTGCTTGCTCGCCTACTCCAAGGAACCGTGCGGTTCAGACGCGGGACACCATGGCGTAGGCGTCGGGGCGCGACACGGGGGCGATCCGGCCAGGGCGGCCATAGCCCGGCACGGCGGCACGGGCCTGCCGGCGGGCCGCGTCGGCGACGATGCCGATGACGCGCGACTGCACCTGCATCGCCTGTTCCAGCAGCGCGATGTTGCGGTCGGCCAGCGCCTGCAGCTCCAGGCCGGCGGCGTGCGCCTCGTCGCGGGCCGCGCCGTCGAGCAGCGGGACCGTGCCCGCGCGCGCACGGTCAAAGGCCGCGATCAGGCGCTGCTTCTCGCCGAGAAGCCTGGTCGCGGCGGTATGGTCGTGCGCGGCTAGGGCGGCATTCTCGGCCGTCAGCACCTCGCCCAGCGCGTGCGCCGCCAGCATCAGAGCGTTGCTCATCGCCCGCGTCCTCCCCCGTTCTCCTGCATCCGCAGCATCTGCTGGTAGACCGGCTGTGCCAGCCCGAGGCCGCCAGAAGACGCGATCTTCTTTGCCATTTCGCTAACAAGCATCGGCCGCCAGGTGGACTCGCCCTCGCCGCCGCCGAAGATGCTCTTCGAGGTGTCCGCGGTGCCGAAGATCGGCGCCAGCATCTCGTTGAGCGCCATCGCCTCGAACTTCTGCGCCTCCGCCCAGGTCTTCTGCTGCTGCTCGGGCGTGACCGTGGTGGCGGGGACGGGCTGGATGATGCTCATCAGCGGACCTGGAGGTCGGCCTGCAGCGCGCCTGCGGCCTTGATGGATTGCAGGATGCTGATCAGGTCGCGCGGCCCGATCCCCATGGCGTTCAGGCTGCCCACCAGATCGCGCAGCGTGGGCTGCGAGGGCAGGATGCCGAGCTTGCGGTCGTTCTGGGTGTCCACGGTGACGCTGGAGCGCGGCACCACAGTGGTCTGGCCGTTCGACAGCGGGCCGGGCTGGCTGACCAGCGGCGCCTCGCTGACCCGGATCGTCAGGTTGCCCTGCGCGATGGCCACCGTGCTGATGCGCACGTTGGCCCCCATCACGATCGTGCCGCTGGTCTCGTCGATCACCACCACCGCGGCGTTATCGGGTGTCACCGTCAGCTCCTCGATGCGCGCCAGGCTGGACACCACGTCGCGCCCGGCCAGCGACAGCTCTACCGTGTGCGGGTCGGACGCGCGCGCCCCGAAGCCGGCCCGCGTGATCGCGTCGGCCATGCGCATCGCCGTGGTGAGGTCGGGGTTGCGCAGGCCGAGCCGGATCGCGCTGCCCGCCCCCAGCGCGAAGGGGACCTCCTTCTCCACGGTGGCGCCGTTGGCGACGTGGGCCGAGGTCGGCACGTTGCGGGTGACGGACGCCGCCGCACCGCGGGCGGAGAACGCGCTGGTGACGAGCGCGCCCTGCGCCACCGCATAGACGTCGCCATCGGCCGCCAGCATCGGCGTGACCAGCAACTGGCCGCCGAGTAGGCTGGAGGCGTCGCCGATTGCGGAGACGGTGATGTCAATGCGCCCGCCGCTGCGCGCGAACGCCGGCAGCTCGGCCGTGACCATCACCGCGGCGATGTTCTTGGTCTGCAGCTTGGTCTGCTGGTCGCGGGTGTTGACGCCGAGCCGTTCGAGCATGCCGATCAGCGACTCCCGGGTGAACACTGCGTTGTCGAGGCGGTCGCCGGTGCCGTTCAGCCCGACCACCAGCCCGTAGCCGACAAGCTGGTTCGAGCGCACGCCCTCGACGTCAGCGATGTCCTTGATGCGGACCTGCGCCGAGGCCGGCACGGCGAGCAGCAGAAGCACCAGCAGCACCAGGAATCGCACGGCAGTCCTTTCCGGAACATAAATCATTTGCGCCCATCCTGTGGACGCGACGTGCAGCGCAACACTCGTGCCACCGCACAGTGCCGGATTTCCGGGCGGATTCATGAGCGGCGGCCCGGCACTTCCTGCCGGCCGGCAGGACGGACAGGGCGAAAGGAGCCAGGATGCAGATCGGACCCGCGGCAACGATCCACGTGACAGAGACGGCTCGCCCGGCCGCCGCCGCCGCGTCCGGCGCCGCGTTCCGGCTACCCGCGGAGCCGACGGGCGCGCCTGGCACGGCCGCCACCACGGCGCCTGCCCGCAGCCTGGATGCCCTGCTGGCCCTGCAGGAGACGGCCGCCTCGACCGGGGATACCGCGACGCGCGACCGCGAGGCGCGGCGGCATGGCCGCGACCTTCTGGAGGAGCTGGCCGCGCTGCAGCGCGCGCTGCTGTCGGGCGACGCGGGCGAAGCGACGCTGGGCCGGCTGGGCGCGCTGCTGCGGTCGATGCCGGCCGCCGCGGACCCCGCGCTGGGCGCCGTGCTGCGCTCCGTGGCACTGCGCGCGCGGCTGGAGCTGGCGCGCCGCGGCCTGCCCGACATCACGCCGGGGTGTGTCCCGGGCGACGCATTACGATGACACTGTCGGGACACGCTGCGGTAGTTCTTGGCTCATCCGGGTTGCGTGGCTATAAGGCCGTCGTTTCGGCAAGGCCACGCCAGTGAGGACCCATCCGCGCATGATGATCACGCTGCCGGCCGACTACCGACCTTCCGAAGCCGAAGAATTCATGAACCCGCTTCACGTCGAGTATTTCCGGCGCAAGCTGCTGCGCTGGCGCTCCGACCTGCTGCGCGAGGCGAACGGCACGCTCGCCAGCCTGTCGGAAGGCGGCATCCACGAGGCCGACATCACCGACCGCGCCAGCGTCGAGACGGACCGCGCGCTCGAGCTTCGCACCCGCGACCGCGCCCGCAAGCTCATCTCCAAGATCGACCAGGCGCTGGTCCGGCTGGAGAGCGGCGCATACGGATACTGCGAGGAGACCGACGAGCCGATCGGTCTGAGGCGCCTGGAGGCACGGCCGATCGCCACGCTGTCGATCGAGGCGCAGGAACGCCACGAGCGGATGGAGCGCGTGCACCGCGACGACTGAGGGCCTGCGGCCTGTCGGGAAGCAAGCTAGGCCAGGGCTCTGCCTCATTGCTTGGAAGCGGGGACCCGCCAGGGCGAGCCGCCCTGGACTGGCCTTATTTAAGTAATGGATTCCAAAGGCCTGCCTTTGGCGGAGTTTGAGGCAGCGCCTCAACCTTCCTTGCCTGTCGCCTAGCCCGCCTCGATCCGGATCAGCGCAGGCCGCTCCAGCACCGCCTCCAGCCCCGCCACCGCCCCCAGCGCCGCCGCCATGTCCCGCTCGCGCGTCTCGTGCGTGACCAGCACCATCGCCACCGCCTCGCCTGGCGCCCGCCCGTGTTGCAGCATCGACGCCACCGACACCTCGTGGTCGCGCAGCGCGGCCGCGACGTCCGCGATCACTCCAGGCCGGTCACGCACCATCAGCCGCAGGTAGAACGCGCCGGCCCGGTCCGCCATCGCCGCCGCCGGGCTGTGCGACAGCGCCGCCGACGCCACCCCCCACACCGGCACGACGCGCCCCCGCGCCAGGTCCACCAGGTCCGACACCACCGCGGACGCCGTCGGCCCCGCCCCAGCGCCGCGCCCCTCCAGCATCAGACGGCCCACGAAGTCACCCTCCGCCACCACCGCGTTGAACACCCCTTCCACCCGCGCCAGCGACGCGTCGCGCGCCACCATGCACGGGTGCACCCGCGCCAGCACGCCGCGCGCGCCAAGCTCGGCGACCCCCAGCAGCTTGATGCGGAACCCCAACTCCTCGGCGAACGCGATGTCGAGCGCCGAGACCGCGCGGATGCCCTCGACGTGCAGCTCCTCGAATGCCACCGGCCGCCCGAACGCCAGCGCCGCCAGGATCGCCAGCTTGTGCGCCGCGTCCACCCCGTCCACGTCGAACGACGGGTCGGCCTCCGCGTAGCCCAGCGCCTGCGCCTCGCCGAGCACGCCGGCGAAGTCGCGCCCGCTCTCGCGCATCGTGGTCAGGATATAGTTGCAGGTCCCGTTCAGGATGCCGGCCACCCGCGCGATCCGGTTGCCCACCAGGCCTTCGCGCAGCGCCTTGATCACGGGGATGCCGCCCGCCACCGCCGCCTCGAAGCCGAGCATCACGCCCTGTTGCTCCGCCAGCGCCGCGATCTCGGCCCCGTGCACCGCCAGCAACGCCTTGTTCGCGGTGACCACCGGCCGGCCAGCCCGCAGCGACGCTTCCACCAGCGCCCGTCCCGGCCCCTCCGACCCGCCGATCAGCTCGACCACCACGTCCACGCCCGGGTCCTCGGCCAGCGCCGACGCATCCTCGTGCCAGCGCACGCCGTCGAGCGGCACGCCGCGGTCCCGGCCGCGGTCGCGCGCGCTCACGGCCGTCACCACGATCGGCTGCCCGGCCCGCGCCGCCACCAGCGCCGCGTTGTCGCGCAGCAGGCGCAGCACCCCGCCGCCCACGGTGCCGAGCCCGGCGACGCCGACACGCAGGGTCACAGGCAGGACAGCAAGCAAGGCTGGGCTCTACCCAGATCCGCCAGGGGGGAAGCCCCCCCTGGACCGGCTTTCTTAAGTATTGGATTCCAAAGGCCTGCCTTTGGCGGAGTTTGAGGCAGAGCCTCAACCTTGCTTGCTTCCCGGCTCACCCCACGCCCTCCAGGCTCGGCGCCGCGACCCCGTCCGCCTGCAGGAACGCCCGGATGTTGCGCGTCGCCTGCCGCAGCCGCTGGGTGTTCTCCACCAGCCCGATGCGCACGAACCCCTCGCCGTGCTCGCCGAAGCCGAGGCCCGGCGCCACCGCCACCTGGGCGCGCGCCAGCAGCAGCTTGGCGAACGCGACGCTGCCGAGGTGGGCGTAGCGCGGCGGGATCGGCGCCCAGGCGAACATCGAGCCTTCCGGCGAGGGCACGTCCCAGCCTGCCGCAGACAGCCCGCGGATCAGCACGTCGCGCCGCTCGCGGTACAGGGTGCGCATGTCGTCGACGCAGTCCTGCGGCCCGTTGAGCGCCGCGACCGCCGCCACCTGGATCGGCGTGAACGCGCCATAGTCCAGGTACGACTTCATCCGCGCCAGCGCCGCGATCAGCCGGGCGTTGCCGGCCGCGAAGCCGATCCGCCAGCCCGCCATCGAGTACGTCTTGGACATCGAGGTGAACTCGACCGCGATGTCCTTTGCGCCGTCCACCTGCAGGATCGACGGCGGCACCCGGTCCCCGAAGTAGATCTCGGCGTAGGCGAGGTCGGACAGCACCCAGATGCCCTCGCGCCGCGCGAAGGCGACGATCTCCTTGTAGAAGTCGAGGTCGGCGATGAACGCAGTCGGGTTGGACGGAAAGTTCACGATCAGCGCCGTGGGCTTGGGCACAGAGTGCCGCACGGCGCGGTCGAGCGCCCTCAGCATGTCCTCGCCCGGCTCGGCGGGGATCGAGCGCACGGAGGCGCCGGCGATCACGAAGCCGAACTGGTGGATCGGATACGACGGGTTCGGCACCAGGATCGTGTCGCCGGGGCTGGTGATCGCGGACGCGAGGTTCGCCAGGCCCTCCTTGCTGCCGATGGTGGCGATCACCTCGGTCTCCGGATCGAGGCCCACGTCGAAGCGGCGCGCGTAGTAGCCTGCAAGGGCGCGGCGCAGCCCGGGGATGCCCTTGCTCACCGAGTAGCCGTGGGAGCGCGGGTCGGCGACGGTCTCGATCAGCTTGGCGACGATGTGCGGCGGCGTCGGGCTGTCCGGGTTGCCCATGCCGAGGTCGATGATGTCCTCGCCGCGCGAGCGCGCCCCGGCCTTGGCCTGGTTGACCTCGGCGAACACGTAGGGGGGCAGGCGGCGGATGCGGTGGAACTCTTCGGTCATGGCACGCTCGACGGCAGGAGGAATGCGGACGCCCGGCGAGGCCCGGCGCCTGTGCGCCGGATCAGTGTATCAGCCGCACGGTGCCGCCGCGACCGAAGGCTTCGGCGCCGATGCGGATCGACCCGGCCGGCACGCCATAGGTGCCCAGCACCGCCGACATGGCCTGCGCCCGCCGCAGCCCCAGCGACAGCGCGTCGGACTGCGCGTCCGGCGTGTCCGCGCCGGCGTCGCCATACCCGGTGACCGCCACCGGCGCAGCCCCCCGCCGCGCCGCCAGCGCGCGCAGCACCCCCGCCTGGTCCGACAGCAGCGTCGCACTGCCCGGCTGGAACCGCACCGGCGTGCCCCGCCGCGACAACGGCTCCTGCGGCGCGATCCGCGACAGCGGCTCCCCCGCGGCGGCCCGCGACGTCGCGCCCTGCCCCGGCGCAGGCGAGACTGCCTGCCCTGCGATCGGTGACGCACCGTCCGCCGCGGCCAACTCGAACGAGGGCGGCGGCGGCGGCTCTCCCGCCAGCGGCGGCAGCACGACGCCGACGTCGGCGGTCCGCCCCGCCACCAGGAGCGGCGTCCCGGCCGCCGGTGCGGACCCCTGCAGCACGGCCAGCTCCTGCGGCGTGGCGCGCTGCACCGGCGCGACAGGCCCGCCCGCCGGAGTCTTCGCCGGGCGCGCGACCGGCGGCGGGGGCGCGCTGGCCGCCGCCAGCGTGGCGCTCGCGACGCTCGGCTCCGCAGGCGCCGACGTGGGGAACGCCGCATCGGGCGTGGCCACGCCCGGCCCGCCTGCCTGCGCGTCTGGCGCGCCCGCGGCCGGCGCGGCGCCCGACGCGACCGCCCCGCCGCTCCCGCCCGGGACACGCGGGACCGCCGCCGCGCCGGCGCTCGCGGCCGGTGGCACCGCTCCCGCCGCACCCGCGGCCGGCGTTGCGGGCACTGGCGCGGCTGGCGGCGTCCCCGGCGTCGCACCCACGCCCTGCGCCGCCAGCGCCTGCGTTGTGGCGGCGCCGGGCGGCGGCAGCGGCGTGCGGGTCGCCGCGCGCTCCACCTGCTCGCGCTGCGCCGCCAGCCGGTCGGTCTGCCCGACCCGCGTGGCCAGGTCCGGCAGCACCGGCCGCGCCGGCACCGTGCCGATCTTCGGGTAGGGCAGCCCTATCCCCGGCGGCGGCGGACGCTGCTGGGCGATCGTGCCGCCCTCCAGGTCGTGCCACCACTGCACCGGGGCATCCAGCGTCACCCTCTGGCCGCATCCCGCAAGCCCGCCGAGCGCCAGCAGCCCGAGCACGCGCCCCGCCGCCCGCCGCCGCCCATGGGCCGTCACGTCCCGTCGCAAGCGCATCCAACCCCCTCGTGGCGCGCCGGGGACGGTTGCGCGCAGCCGCCTTGCCGCATCCTGCCCACGCTCCTAGCCTCCCTGTCGCAGATGTCCGCGTGTCCATCCCATGTTCTGGCACATGTCCTGGATGCGTGCGCCGGCTGCACCTGGCCCATTCCGCCGCGCCCGCCCGCGTTCCTGCGCGAGACGGTGTAGCGCGGCGGCGGGGCCCACGAAAAGGAGGCCTGAATGGCCGATCGAGGAGACGATCAGGACGACGTGCCGACGCCCGGCCCCTCCGGCGCGGGTCCGGCGGGTCCGCTCGCGATCGGGCGCACCATGGCCGACGTCGCGGAGCGCTCCCGCCGCCTGGTGGGCGATTGGCTGCGCCGGCAGGTGCTCGACCCCGCCGCCACCGGGCGCACCGGCGAGGCGGACCCGCTCAACATCGGCGGCGCGTTCATGGACATGACCGCGCGGCTGATGGCCCACCCCGCAGGGCTGGTGCAGGCGCAGATCGGCTTCTGGCAGGACTACCTCACCCTCTGGCAGGGCACCACGCGGCGCCTGTGGGGCCTCGACGGTGCGCCGGCGATCGACCCCGACGCCCGGGACCCTCGCCTGCGCGACCCCGCCTGGAAGGAGCCCGCCTGGAAGGAGCCCGCCTGGAAGGAGCCCGCCTGGAAGGAGCCCGCCTGGAAGGAAGAAGTGTTCGACTTCATCAAGCAGTCCTACCTGCTCTCCGCCCGCTACGTGCAGGACGCCGTGGGCCACGTCGACGGCCTGAGCCCGCGCACCGCGCAGAGGGTGGATTTCTACGCCCGCCAGTTCGTCGAGGCGATGAGCCCGTCCAACTTCCTGCTCACCAATCCCGAGATCCTGCGCCGCACCGCGGAGACCGGCGGCGACAACCTGCTGCGCGGCCTGAACAACCTGCTGACGGACCTCGAACGCGGGCGCGATCGCCTGACCATCCGCCTGTCCGAGCTGGACGCCTTCCGGCTCGGCGAGACCGTGGGCATCACGCCCGGCCATGTCGTGTTCCACAACGAGCTGTTCCAGCTCATCCAGTACAGCCCCGCCACCGCCCGGGTGCTGGCCAGGCCGCTGATGATCGTGCCGGACTGGACCAGCAAGTTCTACGCCCTCGACCTGCGCCCGCGGAACAGCTTCGTCCGCTGGGCCACCGGCCAGGGCCACACCGTGTTCATGCTGAGCTGGGCCGGGCACGCCGCCGTGCCCGCCGACCCGGCCGCCGCGACCCCCGGGTTGCCCAGCCCCTCCCACGACGCCGGCATGGACGACGGGCCGGAGCGCGAGGCGTTCGAGGACTACATGCGCCGTGGCGTGCTCGCTGCCCTTGAGGCGATCCTGCGCCTGACCGGCGAGGCGGAGGTCAACGCCGTCGGCCTCTGCCTCGGCGGCACGCTGCTGGCCGCCACCCTCGCCGCGATGGCGCGCCAAGGCGACCGCCGCATCGCATCGCTCACCCTGCTCACCACGATGCTCGACTTCGCCGAGTCGGGCGAGCTTGGCGTGTTCATCGACGAGGGCGCGCTCGCCGCCCTGGGCGCTCCCCCACGCCGCGCCGGGCCGGGCGCCCCGGTGACTACGCAGGACGTGCCCGCGCAGGACGGCGTGCCCGCGCTCCTGGCCGCCGGGGAGCGGGGCACCACCGGCCCCGACCACGCCGCCATGCTCACCCTGCTGCGCGCCAACGACCTGATCTGGTCGTTCGTGGTGAACAACTACCTGGCGGGCAACGACCCGTTCCCGTTCGACCTGCTGCACTGGACCTGCGACGCCACGCCGGTGCCCGCCGGCCTGCACGCCTTCTACCTGCGACAGCTCTACAGCGCGGACCGGCTCGCCCGGCCCGACGCCCTGACGCTGCTCGGCATGCCGATCGACCTCGGCCGCATCGACCTGCCCTGCTACGTGCTCGCCGCCCGCGACGACCACATCACGCCCTGGCGCTCGGTCTACCGCGGCGCGCGCCATCTCGGCGGGGAATGCCGCTTCGTCCTCGCCGCGTCCGGGCACTTCGCCGGCGTGGTCAACCCCCCGGCCAGCGGACGCTACAGCCACTGGCTGCACGCCGACCTGCCGCAGGAGCCGGACGCCTGGTTCGCCGGCGCGGCCGAGATGGCTGGGTCGTGGTGGCCCGACTGGCAGCGCTGGGTCGCCGCCCGCGACCGCAGGACCGTGCCCGCCCGCACGCCCGGCCGCGACGGCGAGGCCGCGCCGGGGAGCTTCGTCCGCGGGCACGCGGCCTGAGCAAGCAGGAAGCAAGGCTGGGCTCTGCCCAGACCCGCCAGGGGGGAAGCCCCCCCTGGACCGGCTTCTTTTAAGGAAGGCGGTCCAGGGGGCCTCCCCCTGGCGGAGTTTGAGGCAGAGCCTCAACCTTGCTTGCCTACGTCGGCCCGAAGCAGGCGCTGTCCGACGACCCCGCCGTGGCCTCCGTGCTCACCCGCATCGTCCCCACCGTGACCGTCTCCATGTAGGGCAGGTTGCCCAGCAGCCGTAGCGTGTCCGCGCCTGGCGCCGTGAACGCCGGCGGCGACAGCGCGCGCTCCGCCGCCGCCCTGTCGTTGTCCGCCACCGCGTCCGCCGCGCGCAGCAAGTCGTTCACGAGCACCTGCGACGGCGTCCCCGGCGCCACACCCAGCACGCGGCGCAGCTCGCCCCGCGCCGCCAGGATCTGCGCCTTTGCCACGCCCGACAGGCACGCCCAGCGCGGGCTCGCGGCCAGTGCGCCGCCCAGGTAATCCGCCGCCGCCGCCGCCCGCGCCGCCTCGCCCGGCTGGCCGTAGCTCCGCGACGCGCTGGAGAACGAGTCCGAGGCCTGCTCGATCGCCGCCATGTCCGGGTCCCGGCCCGCCCCGAACGCGCCCGGCGGCAGCCGCGCCGTATCCACCAGCGGCGCCACCGGCCCCGCGCACGACGCGCACAGCAGCGCCGCCAGCCCCCACCGCCTCACCACCTGATCCCCCGCCTTCCGAGCGCCACGCCTGCGAATACCACCGGCTCGATGCACTGACCTGTCAGGAAGCAAGGCTGGGCTCTCCCTCCGCTGCCCATTCCAACGACCCAAGCAGGTCGTCGGAACCTTTGGGCAGCTACGCCCAGACCCGCCAGGGGCGAGCCGCCCCTGGACCGGCGCTTTCTTAAGTATTGGATTCCAAAGGCCTGCCTTTGGCGGAGTTTGAGGCAGAGCCTCAACCTTGCTTGCTGCCTGACCGGTCACTCCAAAGGACCATTGGCAGAACATCGCGCGCAGGACGCCCGCACCGTCGCGAAGGGAAGCGCCGCCCCGCCTCACGCCGACGCGGCCGCCCGCCACCCCGCGCCCAGCGTCATCAGCGCGATGTTCTCCACCGCCGCGCCGGACGCCCCCTTGCCCAGGTTGTCGAGCTGCGCCACCAGCACCGCGTGCCGGTGCCGCTCATTGGCGTGCACCCGCAGCACCAGCCGGTCCGTCCCCGCCAGCGCCTCCGCGCTCAGCGAGCCCGCCGCGTCGGCCGCCACCTCCACCCGCGCGCTGCCCTGGTAGTGCGCCGCCAGGATGTCGTGCAGCGCCGCTGCGGACGGAGCGCCCGTCAGCAGGTCCAGGTGCAGCGGCACGGACACCAGCATCCCCTGCGCGAAGTGCCCGACCGACGGCACGAACACCGGCCTGCGCGACAATCCAGTATTCGCAACGAGTTCCGCGACGTGCTTGTGCTCCAGCGTGAGCGCGTACAGCTCGAACGCCGGGCCGCCGTCGCGCTCGTGCGCCTCGATCATCGCCCGCCCGCCGCCGGAATACCCGCTCACCGCGTTCACGCACACCGGGTGGTCCGGCGGCAGCACCCCCGCCTCCACCAGCGGCCTGAGCAGCGCGATCGCTCCCGTCGGGTAGCACCCCGGGTTGCTCACCCGCCGGCTGCCCGCGATCCGCCCGCCCTGCCCCTGCGACAGTTCCTGGAAGCCGTACACCCAGTCCGGGTCGGTCCGGAACGCGCTGCTCGCGTCCAGCAGCTTCGGCGCCCTGTCCCCGAGCCCGTCCGCCAGCGCCACCGCCTCGCGCGACGCCTCGTCCGGCAGGCACAGCACCACCAGGTCCACCGCCGCCATCATCGCGCGCCGGGCGCCGGGGTCGCGCCTGCGCTCCGGGTCGATGCTGCACACCTCCACCGGAAGCTCGCGCAGCCGGTCGCGGATGCCGAGGCCCGTCGTGCCGGCCTCGCCGTCGATGAACACGCAGGGGGTGGGGGGCATGGCGGCGTCTCCAGCGAAGGGAAGTAAGGCCAGGGCTCTGCCCTGGACCCGCCAGGGCGAGCCGCCCTGGACCGGCGTGAGTTAAGCGACAGCCCGCGCTCCCGGCCAGTGGCCTGGCTGGTCTTGCTGACAAATGGATTTCAAAGGCTCCGCCTTTGACGGGATCAAAGGGCAGAGCCCTTTGCCTTCCTTGGCCCGCAACGAAGAAGGGGCAGGCCTTGCGGCCCGCCCCTCCCTCCAGCCGACCGGCGGGACGCTCAGCGCTTGCTGAACTGGAACGACCGCCGCGCCTTGGCCTTGCCGTACTTCTTGCGCTCCACCACTCGGCTGTCGCGGGTGAGGAACCCGGCCACCTTGAGAATACCGCGCAACTCCGGCTCGTAGTAGGTCAGCGCCCGGCTGATGCCGTGGCGCAGCGCGCCCGCCTGGCCCGACAGCCCGCCGCCGTTGACGGTGCAGAACACGTCGAACTGGTTGTAGCGGTCCGCCACCAGGAACGGCTGCGTCAGCAGCATCCGCAGCACCGGGCGAGCGAAATACACGCCGACCCGCTTGCCGTTGACCTGGATGTCGCCCTTGCCCGGCTTGATCCACACCCGGGCGATGGCGTTCTTGCGCCGCCCCGTGGCGTAGGAGCGGCCCTGCGCGTCGCGCTTGGCCTCACGGCGGATCGCGCCCTCGGCCAGCACCCCGTCCGGCGTGCCGCCCGCGATCCCGGCCGCGTCGACCAGGTCCTTGAGGTCCGCAAGCGTGCGGGTCGGTGTCTCGGACATGCCCTCAGGCCCTCTTGTTCTTGGGGTTCATCGACGCGACGTCGAGCGACACCGGCTGCTGCCCATCATGCGGATGCGTCGTTCCGGCATAGACGTACAGGTGCTTCATCTGCGCGCGCTGCAGCGGCCCGCGGGTGATCATCCGCTCCACCGCCTTTTCCACGACGTGGCCCGGGTTCTTGCTGTCCAGCCGCTGGCGGATGGTGCGCTGCTTGATGCCGCCCGGGAACCCGGTGTGGTAGTGGAACAGGTCCTGCTCGGCCTTCTTGCCGGTAAGCACCACCTTCTCCGCGTTGATGACGACGATGTTGTCGCCGCAGTCGACGTGCGGGGTGAACTGCGCCTTGTGCTTGCCGCGCAAGCGCTGGGCGATGATCGACGCAAGCCGGCCCAGGACCAAGCCGTCCGCGTCGATCAGGGTCCAGGCCTTGCTGACCTCCGCCGGCTTCAGCGAGTGTGTGGACTTGAACATTGGCGTTCCCGTGACCTCGATACGAAGCGCTGTATCCCGCCTGAACTTCCTCTGCGTCAAGGGTTTCCGACCTGTGGTAACATGATGCCACAGATTTGGGGGCGGCTTTCAGCAGGAAATGCGAGAGTCCGTGACTTGAATGCAGCCGGTCCAGGGGCGGGTCTGGGCGGAGCTGTCCAAAGGTTCCGACAGCCCACCTGGGCTGTTGGAATGGGCAGCGGAGGGGAAGCCCAATCTTGCTTGCCGCTTGGCCGCCCCTGCGGATCTGGTCTCAGACCGGCGGTCCTTTGGCATGACCGGTAAAGCAAGCAAGGTTGAGGCTCTGCCTCAAACTCCGCCAAAGGCAGGCCTTTGGAGTCCCTTACTTAAGAAAAGCCGGTCCAGGGGGGGCTTCCGCCCTGGCGGGTCTGGGCAGAGCCCAGCCTTGCTTTCTGACAGGTCAAAGCAGGAGGCCGCTGGTCTCAGCCCTCGAACGGGTCGCGCACCAGGATCGTGTCGTCGCGCTCCGGGCTGGTGGAGAGCAGCGTCACCGGCGCCTCCACCAGCTCCTCGATGCGGCGGACGTACTTGATGGCCTGCGCCGGGAGCTGCGCCCAGGACCGCGCGCCGCGGGTGGAGTCCGTCCAGCCCTCCAGGGTCTCGTACACGGGCGTGGCCGCCGCCTGCGCCGCCTGCCCAGCCGGCAGGTGGCGCACGCTGCGGCCGTCGATCTCGTAGCCGGTGCACACCCGCAGCTCGGGCAGGCCGTCGAGCACGTCGAGCTTGGTGAGCGCCAGGCCGGCCACGCCGCCGACCTTGCAGGCCTGCCGCACCAGCGCCGCGTCGAACCAGCCGCAGCGGCGCGGCCGCCCGGTCACCGTACCGAACTCGTGGCCGCGCTCGCCGAGCAGGCGGCCGGTCTCGTCGTGCAGCTCCGTGGGGAACGGCCCGGAGCCGACCCGCGTGGTGTACGCCTTGGCGATGCCCAGCACGAAGCCGACCGCCGCAGGCCCCATGCCGCTGCCCGACGCCGCCGTCGCCGCCACCGTGTTGGAGCTGGTCACGAACGGGTAGGTGCCGTGGTCGACGTCGAGCATGACCGCCTGCGCGCCCTCGAACAGGATGCGCCGCCCGGCCCTGCGCGCCTCGTCCAGGCGCTCCCACACCGGCTCCACGTAAGGCAGGATCTGCGGCGCCAGCGCCAGCAGGTGCGCCATCAGCGCGTCCTTGCGGAAGGTCTCCGCGCCGAGGCCGGCCAGCAGCGTGTTGTGGTGCAGCAGCAGCTCGTCGAGCTTGTGGTCCAGCGTCGCCGGCTCGGCCAGGTCGCAGGCGCGGATCGCCCGCCTGGCCACCTTGTCCTCGTAGGCCGGGCCGATGCCGCGGCCGGTGGTGCCGATGCGCCGGTCGCCCCGCGCCTGCTCGCGCGCCCGGTCCAGCGCCGCGTGCACCGGCAGGATCAGAGTGGCGTTCTCCGCGATGCGCAGCGTGTCCGGCCCCACGGCCAGCCCCTGCGCCCTCACCCGCGCGATCTCGGCGAGCAGCGCCTCGGGGTCGACCACCACGCCGTTGCCGATGATCCCCAGCTTGCCGCGCACCAGCCCGGAGGGCAGCAGCGACAGCTTGTAGGTCTGGTTGCCGACGACGAGCGTGTGCCCGGCGTTGTGGCCGCCCTGGAAGCGCACCACGATGTCGGCGCGGCTCGCGAGCCAGTCCACCACCTTGCCCTTGCCCTCGTCGCCCCACTGGGCGCCGATCACCGCGACGTTCGCCATCCGCCAGTCCTCCCGCAGCCCGGGTCGCCCCAGGTTTTTTGCCGCCCGAATGTGCCACCCGGAGCGGGGCGCACGCCAGCCGCCGCGAGCCCTGGGGTGTTGCGCGGGCCTGTCGGCAAGAAAGGCCAGGGCTCTGCCCCGTTGCTTGAAAGCGGGGACCCGCTGGGGGCAGCGCCCCCAGACCCGCTCTCATAAGAAAGTAAAGTCGAAGCCTGAGGTTATACCAACGGCCATCTGCCTTGACCTGTCAGGAGGTAAGGCTGGGCTCTGCCCAGACCCGCCAGAGGGAAGCCCCTCTGGACTGGCTTGACTTAAATAATGGATTCCAAAGGCCTGCCTTTGGCGGAGTTTGAGGCAGAGCCTCAACCTTGCTTGCTTTAGCGGTTATTCCAAAAATTCGTCGGTATTAGGGAAGTCTCAGGGCAGCGCCTCCGGACCCGCCGCGTCTGCCAGATCCACCGCAGCTCCGTCCCGGAGCACGTGGCTGCACAGCAGCCGCGCCGCCTCCGTCGCCGCGTCGGCCACGCCGGCGAGCCCGGCCACGGTGATAAAGCCCTGCGCCCTGAGCACCTGCGCCTGTACGGGGTCGCTGCCGCGCGGCACGAACACGCGCCGCGGCACCGGCCGCGCCGGGGCCACGCGCAGGATCGCATTGGCGAGCAGCGTCAGGCCCGCCGCCGGCTCCGCCTCGCCCGACATGTAGCGCCCGCCGCGCCCCAGCTCCTCGTGCGAGCCGGGCGCGTAGATCGAGAAGCACAGCCCCGTGTGGTAGCGCATTCCGCGGAACTCGATCGGGTCCACGGTGAGCCGCAGGTCCGGCGCGCGTCGGCGCACGACCTCCACCACCTCGTGCAGCCGCACCGCCAGCCCGAACGCCGGCGGCGGCAGCCTCACCCGCGCCAACGCCTCCAGCGCGGTCTCCGCAGGCCCCGACGCCCGCAGCAGGTCGGTCAGGATGCCGATGACCGGCCCGTCGAGCTGCGCGCCGAGCTGGGCCACCGAGGCAGCGTCCTTGCGGTCGAGGGCGTGCGTCAGCGCGGTGCGGATGCCGCCCGGCGCGACGCCGGCCCAGTCCAGCAGCGCCGGCGCCATCTGCGGCAGCAGCAGGTCGAAGCTCACCCGGGTCAGCCCGAGCGCCGCCAGCGCCTCCGCGCCCACCAGGATGGTCTCCGCGTCCGCCTCCGCCGTGTCGACGCCGATCAGCTCGATGCCCGCCTGCGGCACCTGGCGCCCGGAGGCGAACTGGCCACCGCGCACCCGCACGCACTGGCCGGCGTAGGAGAGACGCAGCGGCCTGGGCGACTGCTGCAGGCGGGTCGCGGCGATGCGGCCGATCTGCGGCGTGATGTCGGCGCGCAGGCCCATCATGCGGTGCGTGTCCGGGTCCATCACCCGGAAGGTCTGCTCGGCGACCGCGGCGCCCGGCCCCGCGAACAGCCCGTCCTCGAACTCCAGCAGTGGCGGCTTGACCCTCTCGTAGCCGTGCGCGGCGAAGGCGGCCATCAGCGCCTCCACCGAGCCGGCCTCCGTCTCCGCCTCGGGCGGCAGCAGGTCGCGCAGGCCGGCGGGCAGCAGCGCGGGGCTCGGGGCGGGGTCGTCGTTCATGGCTGCCCCGGTCATGGCAGGTGGTGCCGGGACGGGCAAGGCTGGCCCGCGGCACGCGCTGCGGGCCGGTCTGCCCGGGGTGCCGTGGCGATTCGCCAGGCACGCTGCCCTGTGTCCGTCCGTCAGGAAACGTGGAAAGGTTGCGGGAGCATCCGGCAGAGGCTCGACCGTCGCGTCCACGCCCTGCGGTTGTAGAAGCTCTGGCGGCACCACCCTGGTTTCCTGTTTTCCGGGTCGGCCGGGCTCCTCGCGCGGTCGTGGTGCCGAGGTATGCGTGTGGTTGATTGCAGGCAAGCATCACTGGGATCACAGTCCCGGCTGGCGCATGCGGCCGCGTGCACCAGCCTGTATTCGGCCTGCGCCAGGGTGTGGCCGTTGAGCAACGCCCGCCGCTGTTCCACCGCAACAAGCCGGCCATTACAATCTGTGAGGGCAACCCGGCAACTTTCTGTGCTCTTACGGTGCCGTTCGCGCCACCGCCGCTGTCGCGGTTTTCCGAGTGGCGCATGAATGAAGGACTTGGACACTATGCGGATCCGTTCTGCCCTCCTGGCAACAACCCTCCTCGGCTCGGCGTTCTCCGCCGCAGCCTCGGCCCAGACCGCGCCGCCGATCGACGGCCTCTATGTCGCGGCCGGCGCCGGCTACAACCTGCTGATGGACGAGCACCTGCGTCCCGGCCCGAGCAACGGCGGCGGCGACGGCATCCGCGGCCACAGCCGCTATCGCTTCGGCGACGGCTATGACGGCGTGGCCAGCGTCGGCTACGGCCTCGGCAACGGCCTACGCGCCGAGATCGAGGGCCACTACACGAACAACAACGTCAACAACTACGTCCGCACCGCCGTGGCGTCCACCTCGCGTGGCCACACCGAGAGCTACGGCGGCCTCGCCAACGTGCTGTACGACTTCAACCTGTCCAATTTCGGCATCACGGGCATTCCGGTCACGCCGTATGTCGGCGTCGGCGCCGGCTACCTCTGGACGCACCTGAGCCCGCTCAGCTCTGTGTTCAACAACGGCCAGGTCCTGCGCACCGGCGGCACCAGCGGCAACTTCGCCTACCAGGGCATCGTCGGCATCTCCTACGACATCACGCAGCTCCCCGGCCTCGCGCTGACGGCCGAGTACCGCTACCTCGGCGACCTCAACCAGAATGCCTACCGCGCGACCTACTACCGGGGTCCCGGGATCGTCTCGAAGGGCAACGCCAAGTTCGACGAGCAGCAGAACCACGAGTTCATGGTCGGCCTGCGCTACGCCTTCAACACCGCCCCGCCGCCGGTACCCGCGCCCGCTCCGGTCGCGACGCCGCCGGTGACGCCGGCCCGCACCTACCTCGTGTTCTTCGATTGGGATCGTGCGGACCTGACGTCGCGCGCCCGCCAGATCATCCACGAGGCCGCCACCGCGTCGACCCACGTGCAGACCACGCGCATCGAGGTCAACGGCTACACCGATCTCTCCGGCACCGCCGCCTACAACCAGGGCCTTTCCGTGCGCCGCGCTCGCAGCGTGGAGGCCGAGCTGGTCCACGACGGCGTGCCGCGCGGCGAGATCGCCATCCATGGCTACGGCGAGAGCAACCCGCTCGTGCCCACCGCCAAGGGTGTGCGCGAGCCGCAGAACCGGCGCGTCGAGATCATCCTGCACTGAACCTTTCGTTCGGGACGGGCTGCAGAGGGGGTGCCGCAAGGCGCCCCCTTTTTCTTGCGTGCGGCTTCCTGGCCTGCGGACAACAGGCGCCCGGCGGCACCCTCGACTCCGGCGGCGTGGTCGTGGGCGGGGCGGATTCCAGGCGGCGGGTCGATGCGTCTTGCACCGCCCCGCCCGCTCCTCTACGCGGCGTGGCCATGCCGGAGAGCCTCGCCCTGCCCCGCCGACGTCTCGTCACGCCAGCGCGCCTCGCGGTGCTGCTGCGTTTCCTCAAGTTCGGCGTGGTCGGCACGTTGGGCTTCGTGTGGGACACGGTGACGGTGTATGCCACCGCGCCCTGGATCGGACTGTACGGGGCGGGCGTCGTCGCCTACCTGGTGGCCAGCACGCTGAACTGGCTGCTCAACCGGCTGTGGACGTTCCGCGACCAGGGCGGGGGGCAGGCATACCGCCAGTGGGCGCTGTTCATCCTGTCCGGCGCTGGCGGCTTCGTGCTCAACCGGGGGACGTTCTTCACCCTCGTCGCCACGGTGCCGCTGTGCCGCGAATACCCGGTGCTGGGAGTGGCGGCAGGCTCGCTGGCCGGGATGTTCGTCAACTTCACGATGGCGTCGCGCGTGGTGTTCCGCCCGCGCTGAGCAGCGGCCAACGGGGAGACAGGCAAGGTTGAGGCCTCTGCCTCAAACTCCGCCAGGGGGAGGCCCCCTGGATCGCCTTCCCTTAAGAGAAGCCGGTCCAGGGGCGGCTCGCCCCTGGCGGGTCTGGGCAGAGCCCAGCCTTGCTTGCTGACAGGTCAACGTTCGAGACGTTGGTACAGGGCCAGCCTCCGGCGGAGCCTGGGCCTTGCGCGTGTCCGATGTCGCGTCGGCGCAGCCGGGGTGACTCGTGCGGGCGCCGCCATTATCCTTGTCGCCTCACAGCGACGCGGTGTGCGATGAACGACGTAATCTTCGCCGACGTGCTCCGGGGCGCGAATGTCCAGAACGGGGTGGCCCGCCTGCAGCTCGGGGCCATGGGCGCGGACGGCACGCCGCAGCCTTCGGGACAGCTTCTGGTGCCGCTCGCGGTGCTGCCGGCCTTTGTGGCGGCGATGGTGGACCTGCTCCAACAGCTTGAGGCGCGGACGCGGGAGCAGGCAGCCGGGTAGCGCCAGAAGCGCAGAAAGCCCTGGACTCTCTATGCCAGCGGCCCCGAGGCTTGACCCCTCAGCAAGCAAGGCTGGGCTCTGCCCAGACCCGCCCCTGCTTCAAGGCGGGGGCGAGCCGCCCCTGGACCGGCTTTACTTAAGAAGTGGTTTCCAAAGGCGAGCCTTTGGCGGATGAGGCCCAATGCTTGAAGACCCATGCTTGAAGGAGGGGCCTCAACCTTGCTTCCTTCTGCGTCAGCCCGGCCCGGCGGCTCCGGTCGCGGCGGCGGCCTTGTCCGGAGCGGCGGGGAAGCTCTGCTCCCAGCCGCCGCCGAGCGCCTTGTAGAGCTGCACCAGGTTCTGTGTCTCGGTGACGATGCTGTCGGCGAGCTGCTGCTGGGCCGCCAGCACCGAGCGTTCCTGGGTGAGGACGTTGAGGAAGTCGGACAGGCCCTGGGTATAGCGATCGCGAGCCAGGACCAGGGCACGCTGGTTCTGCTCGACCGAGCGCTGCAGCGCGTCGCGTCTCGTCTGCTCCGCGCCGTAGGCGATGAGCGCGTTGTCCACGTCGTGCCAGGCCTGGAGCACGGTCTGCTGGTAGTTGGTGGCGGCTTCCTGCTGCTGGGCGTTGTTGAGCGCGAGCTGGCCGCGGAGCTGGCCGCCCTGGAAGATCGGGATCGTGACGTTCGGCCCCAGCGTGTAGCCCTTGTTGCTCCAGAAGCCGAGGTCGCGGAACTGCAGCGCGGTGAAGGTGAGGTTCGCCGACAGCGTGACCGAGGGGTAGAACGAGGCGACCGCCACGCCGACCTGGGCGGTGGCGGAGTGCAGCGTCGCCTCGGCCTGGCGGATGTCTGGGCGGCGGCGGACCAGCTCGGACGGCACGCCGATCGGCACGCGCGGCGGCACCGGCGGCACCGGGCCCGGCGCCTCCAGCTCGGCGCGCAGCGCGCCCGGCCCCTCGCCGAGCAGCAGGCTGAGCGCGTTGATGCCTTGCTGCACCTGCTGCTCGAGCTGGGGGAGCTGGGAGCGGGTCGACTCGACCTGGGCGGCGGCCTGGGCGACGTCGAGGTCGGTGCCCAGGCCGCCGCTGGAGCGCTGGCGGGTGAGCACGAGGCTCTGCTGCTCGGTGGCGAGGTTCTCGCGCGCGATCCTGAGCAGCTCCTGGTTGCCGCGGAGCTGCACGTAGTCGCGCGCCACCTCTGCCAGGGCGGAGAGCAGGGCGTTGCGGCGGGCGTCGGTGGAGGCCTCCAGCGCGGCGTCGGCGGCCTCCACGGTGCGACGCACCCTGCCCCACAGGTCGAGCTCGTAGCTGGAGTCGATGCCGTCGGACCACAGGTCGATCGGCGGCACCTTCACCGAGCCGAAGCCGCTGGCCGTGCCGGCGAGGCTGGCGGGCAGCGCGCCGCCGATGCTGCTCAGCCCGCGCTGGATCTCCTTCTGGCTGATCTGGTCACGCTGGTATTGGGCGCGGCCGTTGATCTGCGGCAGGACGTTGACCGAGGACAGGCGCAACTGCGCGCGGCTCTCCGCCAGGCGCACGGTGGCGAGCCTGACGTTGAGATTCTGCGCGGCCACGCGCTCCTCCAGCGCGGTGAGCTTGTCGTCGCCGAGCAGCTTCCACCAGGCGGGGTCGATCGGCTGCGCCACCGGCAGGCTCGCCTCGTAGGAGGCCGGGATGACGGGCCGGCTCGCGAACCACGAGGTGGGCGACCACACGCTGGGCTGCCTGAAGTCCGGGCCGACGGTGCAGCCGCAAAGCAGCGCGAGCAACGCGCCCGGCAGCAGGCCGACGGCGCGGGCGGATGCAGGGCGCCGGGACATGGGAGTACGCGGAGCAACAAACGCACGCGGAGGAACAGAAGTGTGCCCGGGCCTGGACGCCTGGGCGCATGGGGCCGCGGGCGGCGGGGGGCGCGAGATCGGCACATGCGGTTTCTGCACCGGATCTGATTCGCGCAGCGTCACACCGACGTTCTCCACTGCCCGAACACCTGAGACGCGTCGGGTGACCGATCGGTTCGGTCAGCGTTGACAACCTACCGTGTTCGACCCGATCGTCAATCCGGCCGCACCGCACGGCCTGGTGTTGCCGGAGCCGGCGTGGGCGGGATGCAGTGGAATGGTGCCGCGGGCGCGGCCCGGCCGGGCACCAGGGGAGAGCGCAATGTCCGGTACCGAGGCCCTGTCGCCAGAGAAGCAGCGGCAGATCCTGCGCGGCGCGGGCCTGGTGTTCGCGCAGGAGGGCTACGAGGGCGCCAGCATGTCGCGCATCGCTGCCGAGGCGGGCGTGTCGAAGGGCACGCTGTACAACTACTTCGCCGGCAAGGCCGACCTGTTCGCGGCCTTCGTCGACGAGGAGTGCAGCCGCACCATCGCCGCCATGTTCGACGCCGCCGACGACGGAGCCGACCCGGAGGCCGCCCTGCGCCGCATCGGCGAGCAGATGGTGCGCATGATCGTCTCGCCGATCGGGCTGACCATCTTCCGGGTCACGGTGTCGGAAGCCTCCAAGTTCCCCGAGCTGGCGCGCACGTTCTACGAGGCAGGGCCGGCGCGCGCGACCGGGCACCTGGCGGACTGGCTGACGCGCCAGGCCCAGGCCGGGCGTCTGGTGGTCGACGATGCGCGCTTCGCCGCCGAGCAGTTCTTCGCGCTGTGCCAGACACGGCTGGGCACGCTGTGCCGGCTGCAACTGCTCGCCACCCCAAGCGACGCGGAGGTCGAGCGCGTGGTGGCCAGCTCCGTCGCCATGTTCCTGCACACCTACGCGGCGCCTGCTGCGGCCGAGAGGCAGGTCGAGGTCCGGTCCGCGTCGCATTGCGTCCCCAGGGCCGTGGCGCGGGGCAGAGCGCAGCCCGGACCGCAGGGTGGGGCGCAGCCGAGACTGCCGGCCGCGGCACAGGCCGGGGCGCGGCCGGGCGCACGCTCGGCAGGCCGGGCATGACCGCGCCGTTCCTCGGCCACGACGGCCGCGCGAGCCTGCGCCGCGGCGACAGGCCCGGGCCGGGCGCGGCCGCGGGCCCGGACAAGGTTCTGGCCAAGGTGCTGGACAGGCTCGACGCCGGGCTCGACGCGGCCACCGGGCGGCTCCTGGAGTTCCTGCGCATCCCCAGCGTCAGCGCGCAGCGCGACCACGATCCGGACTGCGCCCAGGCCGCGGCATGGGCCTGCGCGCAGCTCGCGGCGATCGGCTTCGAGGCGGGCGTGCACGAGACGCCGGGCCGGCCGATCGTGCTCGCCCACCACGCCGGGACCGGCGGCCCAGGGACTGGCGGCGCGGGGAGCGGGCCGCACCTGCTGTTCTACGGGCACTACGACGTGCAGCCCGCCGAGCCGCTGGGGCCGTGGACCAGCCCGCCCTTCGAGCCGGTCGTGGTCGACGGCCCGCACGGGCCGCGCGTGGTGGCGCGCGGCGCGGTGGACGACAAGGGCCAGAGCCTGATGTGGCTGGAGGCGCTGCGCGCCTGGCACGACGTCGCCGGCGGGCCGCCCGCGCGCGTCACCGTGCTGCTGGAGGGGGAGGAGGAGGTCGGCAGCCCCAACCTGGAGGCGTTCCTGGTGGAGCACCGCGCGCAGCTTGCGGCCGACGTCGCGATCATCTCCGACACCGGGATGTGGGACATCGACACGCCGGCGATCACCACGCGACTGCGCGGCCTCGCCTACACGCAGCTTACCGTGCGCGGGCCGTCGCGCGACCTGCACTCCGGGATGTACGGCGGCTCGGCGCCCAACCCGATCGCGGCGCTCGCGCGCATCCTGGGCGGGCTGCACGAGGCGGACGGGCGGGTCGCGGTGCCCGGCTTCTACGACGGCGTGGCCGAGCCCGATCCGGCGCAGCTCGCGGAGTGGCGCTCGCTCGGCTTCGACGAGGCGGCGTTCCTGGGCGGCATCGGCGTCGCCCTGCCGGCCGGCGAGCGGGGCGGCGAGCGGGGACGCGGCGCGCTGGAGCGGCTGTGGGCGCGCCCGACCGCGGAGATCAACGGCATCTGGGGCGGCTACCAGGGCCCGGGCAGCAAGACGGTGATCCCGGCGGAGGCGGGCGCCAAGGTGTCGTTCCGGCTGGTGCCCGGCCAGGACCCGGACCGGATCGTCGCGCTGTTCCGCAGGTTCGTGGCCGGGTGCGCGCCCGCCGGGGTCAGCGTCGAGGTGGAGGCCTACAGCGGCTCGCCCGGCTTCGAGGTGGCGTCCTCCAGCCGCTGGGTCACGGCGGCGCGCGACGCGCTGGCCGACGAGTTCGGGCGGCCCGCGGTGCTGATCGGGTGCGGCGGCTCGATCCCGGTGGTCGAGCAGTTGCGGCGAGTGCTCGGCATCGACAGCCTGCTGGCGGGCTTCGGGCTGGAGGACGACCAGGTGCACGGCCCGAACGAGAAGTTCGAGCTGCGCTGCCTGCGCGCGGGGATGCGCTCGCACGCGCGACTGCTGGCGGCGTTCGCCAGCCGATAATACCGACGGCCCCTGACATCGACCGGCCAAAAGCAAGGCTGGGCTCTGCCCAGACCCGCCAGGGGCGAGCCGCCCCTGGACCGGCTCGACTTAAGTAATGGATTCCAGAGGGCTCGCCCTTTGGCGGAGTTTGAGGCCCATGCTTGAAGGCGGGGCCTCCAACCTTGCCCGCTGGCGGACCTCGTCTGTAGGAACCTTCCCGGAACCTCTCGCCGCGGACCGGCGTTTCGTGCTTTAGCACCGTCCTGGAGGAACGTCCGCAGCATGGCGCAGTCTCGCATACGGCTCTGGCCGTTCGTTCTGGGCATCCCGGTCGTGACGATCGCGCTGCTGGTGGTGTTCTGGCGCTGGGACTGGTTCGTCCCCGTGGTCGAGGCACGGGCGTCGGCGGCGCTCGGCCGCAAGGTGAGCATCAGCCACCTCCACGTCCACCTCGGCTGGGTGACCACGGTGACGGTGGACGACCCCGTGGTCGCCGAGCCGGACGGATTTCCCGACGACAAGCCGTTCGCCACGGCGCGCACGCTCACCGTCAGCGCCGACGTGATGCAGTACATCCGGACGCGCACCCTGGTCCTGCCGGTGATCGCGGTCGATGGCGGACAGGTCGAGGCCGCGGCGCTGGCGGACGGGCGCAACAACTGGACGCTGGGCGCCGCCAAGCCCGCCGGGGACACGCCCTCGAAGGGCGGCGGGGCAATGCCCAAAATCGGCGACCTGCGCATCACCGACAGCCACGTGCAGTTCACCGACCCGAAGCTCAAGGCGGTGATGGGGCTCGACGTCAGCACGCGCGAGGCCACCGCCGAGGCCGGGCCGCGCATCGTGGCCACCGCGAAGGGGCGCTACTCCGACCAGCCGATCACCGGCGGGCTGGTGGCAGGCGCGCTGCTGAGCCTGGAAGACCGCAAGGAGCCGTACCCGATCGACCTGCACCTGGAGAACGGGCCGACCAGGGTGACGCTCGTCGGCACGGTGCAGGACCCGCTGCACTTCGAGGGGGCGAAGCTGAAGCTCGGGCTGAGCGGGCCGGACATGTCGCTGCTGTTCCCGCTGACCGGTATCCCGATTCCCGAGACGCCGGCCTACAGCATCACCGGCAACCTCGCCTACGACACCGGCAAGAAAGACGTGCAATTCCATCAGTTCGCCGGAAAGGTGGGCGGCAGCGACCTGGGCGGCGACATCGACGTGGCGATGGGCGGGCCGAAGCCGGTGGTCGACATGAACCTGACCTCGCGCAAGGTCGATCTGGCCGACCTTGGCGGCTTCGTCGGCACTGCGCCCGGCCGCGCCTCCGGGGCGGCCCACGAGGCGCCGGAGACCAGGGCGCGCGTGGAAAAGGCGGAGCATCGCGGCCGGTTCCTGCCCGACAAGCCGATCAACCTGCCGGAGGTGAAGGCCGCCGACCTGCACGTGCAGTATCGCGGCGAGAAGATCATCAACAAGTATGTGCCGATGGACGACATCTCGTTCCGCATCGACGTGGTGGATGGCAAGATCAACGTGCACCCGCTGAAGTTCGGGCTCGGCAGCGGCGAGATCGTGGCCGACATCGCGATCGACACGCCGGCCAAGCGCATCAACAGCGACGTCTCGTTCCGCCACCTGCCCCTGTCCAGGATCATGGCGTCGACGCACAGCTTCGCGGGCGACGGCACCGTCACCGGGGAGGCCAAGATCGACGGCGCCGGGACCTCCGTGGCGCAGGTGATGGAGACCGGCAACGGCGGCCTGAAGCTGTCGATGGCGGGCGGCGGCGATCTCAGCGCGCTGCTGCTCAACATCGCCGGGCTGGAGTTCGGCAAGGCGATCCTGTCGGCGATGGGCATCCCGCAGAAGGCCAAGGTGCAGTGCTTCGTGTCCGACTTCGTGCTGAACAACGGCGTGCTGCAGACCAAGGTGTTCCTGCTGCAGACATCGGAGGAACGCAGCACCGCGACCGGCACCATCAACTTCAGCGGCGAGAAGCTCGACCTCGCGCTGACCACGCGCTCGACGCATTTCTCCATCGGCTCGCTACCCGGGCCGATCAACATCGGCGGCACGCTGTCCTCGCCGAGCGTGCTGCCCGGCGCCGAGGTCGCGGCGCGCACCGGGGCGGCGATCGGGCTCGGCCTCCTCGCGGGTCCGGCGGCGCTGTTGCCGACCATCCAGTTCGGCACCGGAGAGGGCGACGCCTGCGCCCAGGCCAGCGCGGATTCGCGGGCGCCCGTGGTGGCGCATCCGGTCGCGGCACGCGCGGTGGTGGCGCGCTCCGTCAGGGCGCCGGTGCGCCACGGCGGGCGGCACTGATGGACGGGCGCGGGCGGGACGAGCACGGCGCGGGCGGCATGGCCGGTCTCGCCGCCGGAACGGATCTGGCGCCGTCGGCCGACGATGCGGCGTCGCGTGCCGAAGCGCTCGACGAAGTGCTCGCGGCGGCGGTGGCGCAGGGTTTGGTGCCGGGCGTGGCGGCGGCGGCGGCCACGGCGGGCGGGGTGCTCTACCGCGGCGTCAGGGGTGCGGACCTCGCGGCGGACAGCGTGTTCTGGGTCGCGGCGATGACGGAGTTGGCGACGGCGGTGCTGGCGCTGGGGCTGGTGGAGGAGGGCAGCCTGTCGCTGCACAGGCCGCTGGGGGCGCTGCTGCCGGAGCTGGAGGCACCGCAGGTGCTGGAAGGGTTCTCGCGAAACGGCGAGCCGATCCTGCGCGCCGCCGCCCGGCCGATCACGCTGCACCACCTGCTGACCCACACCGCGGGGATCGGCATCGAGTTCTGGGATGCCACGCTGCTGCGCTTCGGGCGTGCCGCCGGGGTGCCTCCGGTGCTGGAGCGCAGGCTGGCCGGGCTGCGCCTGCCGCTGGTGTTCGATCCGGGCGAGCGCTGGCTGTACGGGATGGCGGGCGACTGGGTGGGGCGCGCGATCGAGGCGGCGACCGGCCTGTCGCTGGCGGAGGCGATGCAGACCCGCCTGCTGGGGCCGCTGGGCATGACCGACACCGGGTTCGCGCTGGACCCCGGGCGCGCGGCGCGCCTGGCGCCGCTGCACAGGCGCGGGCCGGGCGGGATGTGCCGCGCGGAGCCGCCCTACGCCGCGGACGGCGAGTACCACAGCGGCGGCTCCGGCCTGTTCTCCACGGTGCGCGACATGCTGGTGCTGACGCGGATGCTGCTGGGGCGCGGCGTGCTGGACGGCGTGCGGGTGCTGCGGGCGCAGACCGTGGCGGCGATGGGCGCGCACCAGATCGGCGGGCTGCGCCCGGCGCCGCTGCCCGCCGCGCGGCCGGAGATGTCGTGCGACGTGGCGCTGCCGGACGCGGGCGATCCGGGGTGGGGGCTCGCGGGGCTGGTGGACACCGCGCCGTCGCCGCACGGGCGCGGGGTCGGCACGCTGTCATGGGGCGGGGTCACCAACACCTTCTTCTGGGTGGACGCGGTGCGCGGGGTGTCGGGGGTGCTGCTGGCGCCGCTGCTGCCGTTCGCGGACCACGGGGCGCTGGCGGCGAGCCGGGCGTTCGAGGCGGCGGTCTACGCCGCCCTGCCGCGCGACGACGGGCCCGGGCGCCGAAGCAGGCAAGGTTGAGGCTCTGCCTCAAACTCCGCCAAAGGCAGGCCTTTGGAATCCATTCCTTAAGAAAAGCCGGTCCAGGGGGGGCTTCCCCCCTGGCGGGTCTGGGCAGAGCCCAGCCTTGCTTGCTGCCTCGCCGCGTTTCGTGAACCGCCTGCCGCGCGAAGCCGGGGTGACGCGGCCCGCCCGGGCCGGTATGGACCGCGCACGCCGGTGCTGCGGCGGATCGCAGGCCCGGCTCGCCCGGCCGCAACGGAAGGGCGCGCATTGCCGAGCCAGGCGGGGCTGAACCAACCGGGCCGGGCGGCCTGAACTCCATGTTCGGCGGCTCCATCGCCGGCCTGCTCGACCTCGCAGGCCGCTCTCCCTTCGTGCAGGCCGCGCTTGTCATCCTCGGTACCTTCATCCTGGAGGACGCGGCCACGGTGCTGGCGGCGATGCGGGTGCAGGACTCCTCGCTGTCCTGGGGCGTGGCGCTGGGCGCGCTCTACGTGGGCATCGTGGTCGGCGACATGGGGCTGTACGGGCTGGGGCGGCTCGGGGCCGCCTTCCCGCGCCTGCGCCGCCTGGTGCCGGAGCAGCGGCAGACGCACGGGCGCGAGTGGCTGGACCGCCACGTGTTCCGCGTGGTGTTCATCAGCCGGTTCATCCCGGGCGCGCGGCTGCCGACCTACACCGCCTGCGGGTTCCTGGGCGCCAGCTTCCGCCAGTTCGCGCTGGCCGCGGTGATGGCGACGCTGGTGTGGACGTCGATGCTGTTCGTCATCTCGCTGCGCGTCGGGCAGGTGCTGGTGGACTATCTCGGCGCGTGGCGCTGGATCGGGGCGATCGGCTTCGCCGCGGTGATCGTGACGATGGGGCGAATCGTCGCCAGGATGCAGGGAGACACGCCATGAGCGAGGCGCTCGACAGGATCGACGCGGGCCGCATGGACGACGCAGGCCAGGCGGGCGGCGCACGCGACGCGGGTGCGGCGGCGTCCGGCGCAGGCAGGCTCCCCGACGTGTTCGCCGGCGGGCTCGAGCGGCTGGCGGCGCCGTTCCAGCCATACGCTGCGTCACGAGGGCGCGCGCGCGCGGTGTCGTGGTTCGAGTTCTGGCCGGGGTGGCTGTTCTACCTGCCCGTGGTCGCGCATTGGATCGCGCTCGGCGTGCGGCACGGGGGGTTCAGCCTGCCCACCGCCGCCAACCCGCACGTCGCCACGGGCGGGCTGTGCGGCGAGAGCAAGACCTCGATCCTCGACCAGTCCGAAGGCGAGGCGCGCGCGCTGATCGCGCCCTACGTCACCCTGGTCACCGGCGAGGCGGACACCGCGCGGGCGGGCGCCGCGATGCGCGCGGCCAGCCTTGCGCTGCCGGTGGTGGTCAAGCCGGACATCGGCTGCAACGGCACGGGCGTGCGCCTGGCCGGGGACGAGGCGGCGTTGTCGCGCGCGCTGGCGGCGTTCCCGCGCGGCGTGGCGCTGGTGCTGCAGGAGCTGGTGGCGTGGGAGGGCGAGGCCGGGGTGTTCTACGTCCGCCGGCCCCATGAGGCGCATGGGCGGCTGACCTCGATCACCCTGAAATACGCGCCGTCGGTGCGCGGCGACGGGGTCTCGACGCTGCGCGCGCTGATCCTGGCGCACCCCAGGCATGGCAAGGTGCCGGGGATCTACCTGCCCCGGCTGCAGGCGCGGCTCGACAGCGTGCCGGCGGCGGGCGAGATCGTGCGCCTCGTGTTCGCGGGCAACCACTGCAAGGGCTCGGAGTTCCGCGACGGCTCGGTCCACGCCACGCCCGCGCTGGCGGAGCGGGTCGACGCGCTGATGCGCTCGATGCCGGACTTCCACTTCGGGCGGGTGGACCTGCGCTTCGCGAGCCTGGACGCGCTGCGCCGCGGCGAGGTCCGGGTGATCGAGATCAACGGCGTGGGCTCGGAGGCCACCCACATCTGGGACCCCAGGACCCGCCTGCGCGACGCCTACGCCACGCAGTTCGCCCACTACCGCGCAGCGTTCGAGATCGGGCGCGACATGCGCAGGCGGGGCGCCAGGCCGTCGGGAGTGAGGGGGATGCTGCGGCTGTGGCGGCTGCAGCGCAGGCTGATGGCGAGCTACCCGATGAACGACTGACGGCAAGGCAGCAGGCAAGGTTGAGGCTCTGCCTCAAACTCCGCCAAAGGCAGGCCTTTGGAAACCACTCCTTAAGTAAGACCGGTCCAGGAGCGGCTCGCTCCTGGCGGGTCTGGGCGGAGCTGCCCAAAGGTTCTGGCAGCCCTCTTGGGCTGTTGGAATGGGCAGCGGAGGGGGAGCCCAGCCTTGCTTTCCTGGTTTTCCGGCCGTTCGCCTCCCGGCAAACTGAACGCCTTGGCCGCCATCACCTGTTGCAGCGGTGTGTCGGGAGGGCGAGATAGGGCCAGGGGCCGCAGCGGCTCATCGCCCGGTGCCGCCGGGGTGCCCCGAGTTCGTGGAGAGCCGACGATGAGCGAGACCGAGTCCGACCTGTTCCAGCCCGCGGCCCTCGGGCCGATCGAGCTGCGCAACCGCGTGGTGATGGCGCCGCTGACGCGCTCGCGCGCCGGGGCGGGCGAGGTGCCGCGGCCGCTGAACGCGGAGTACTACGCCCAGCGCGCCACGGCGGGGCTGATCATCGCCGAGGCGGCGCAGATCAGCCAGCAGGGGCAGGGCTACGCCTACACGCCGGGCATCTTCACGGACGCGCAGGTCGAGGGCTGGCGCGGCGTGACCCAGGCGGTGCACGACGCGGGCGGGCGAATCTTCTGCCAGCTCTGGCACGTGGGGCGGGTCAGCCACCCGGACCTGCAGCCGGGCACGGGCTGCCGGTGGCGCCGTCGGCGATCGCGCCGGTCGGCAAGGCGTTCACGCAGGAGGGATTCAAGGATTTCCTGACGCCGCGCGCGCTGGAGACCGACGAGATCGCCGGCATCGTCGCGGACTACGCCCACGCGGCGGGGTGCGCGAAGCGGGCCGGGTTCGACGGCGTGGAGATCCACGCGGCGAACGGCTACCTGCTCGACCAGTTCATCCGCGACAGCACCAACAAGCGCTCCGACCGCTACGGCGGCAGCATCGAGAACCGCGCCAGGATCGTGTCCGAGGTCGCCGAGGCGGTGACGGCGGTGTGGGGCGGCGGGCAGAGCGTGGGGGTGCGGCTGTCGCCGATCACGCCCCAGGTGGGCGAGATCGGCATCGACAGCACGGTGATGGGCACCTACTCGCACGTCGTGCGCGAGCTGGACCGCTTCGGGCTGGTCTACATGCACCTCATCGAGGGCGTGACGCAGGGGGACCGCACGGAGCCGGGCGGCTACAGCAGCCAGGCGCTGCGCCGGCTGTTCCGTGGGCTCTACATGGCGAACAACGGGATCGACCGGGAGATGGCGCTGCGGATGCGCCGCGACGGCGAGGCGGAGCTGGTGTGCTTCGGGCGGCCGTTCATCTCCAACCCGGACCTGGTGGAGCGGCTGCGCACGGGGGCGCCGATCGAGGAGTCGGACAAGGCGACGTGGTACGGCGGGGACGGGCACGGGTATACGGACTACCCGGCGCTGGCGCAGGCGGCGGAGTAGTCGCGAAGCAAGGCCAGGGGCTCTGCCCCTGGACCCCACCAAAGGCTCGCCTTTGGAAACTCTTACTTAAGTAAATCGGTGTCCAGAGGCCTTGGCCTTTGGCGGGTCTAGGCAGAACCCAGCCTTGCTTCCTGTTCTTTGGGCGGAGTTGTCACGCGCGGCGTGACGGATCGGGTGCGCGTTGTCACGCCGCGCGTGATGGAACGGGGCTCCGGACGGGGCCGTGTCCTGCCGCGCGTGACGGCGTAGGGCCTGATAGGGTGTCGGGATGACACAGCACAAGACGATCGCGCCGTTCGGGACCTGGGCCTCGCCGGTCACGGTGGAGCAGGTGGCGGGGCAGACAGTGGGGCTGTCGGGGCTGTCGGCGGACGGCGACGCGCTGGCCTGGCTGGAGCTGCGGCCGGCGGAGCGCGGGCGGACGGTGCTGATGGCGCGCTCGGCGGGCGGCGTAGTCGAGGAGCTGACGCCGGCGCCGTTCGACGTGGCGTCGCGGGTGCACGAGTATGGCGGCGGCGCCTACGCGATGCAGGGCGGGCGGGTCGTGTTCAGCGACAAGGCGGACGGGGCGGTGTGGCTGATCGAGCCGGGCCAGGCGCCGCGGCCGGTGAGCCGGACGGCGGGGTGCCGGTTCGCGGATTTCGCGTTCCTGCCTGGGAGCGGCGGGCGCTGGGTCGCGTGCGTGCGCGAGGACCATCGCGGGCGCCAGGCGAACGACCCGGAGGCGGCGCTGGTGGCGCTGGACCTCGCGGTGGGCGGGGACGCGGGCGCGCAGGATGGGGTCGTGCTGGTGCGCGGGGCGGATTTCCTGTCGAGCCCGCGGCCTTCGCTGGACGGGGCGCGGCTGGCGTGGATCGAGTGGGACCACCCGGACATGCCGTGGGACGCGGCGCGGCTGTGCGTGGCGGCGCTGGAGACCGGGCCGGACGGGGTGCCGCGGGTCGGCGAGGCTGTGCGGCCGCTGGGCGGTGGGCGCGAGGCAGCGGTGCAGCCGGCGTGGTCGCCCGAAGGCGTGCTGCACGTGTGCTCGGACCGCTCGGGGTGGTGGAACCTGTACCGGGTGGGCGCGAATGGGGTGGAAGGCGCAGGCGGGGTGGAACCGGTGTGCCCGATGGCGGCGGAGATCGGCGGGCCGCACTGGGTGTTCGGGCAGGCGTCTTACTCGTACCGGTTCCTGGGCGACGGCGGGATCGTGGCCAGCGTGGTCTCGGACGGCTCGGCGCGGCCGGTGCGGATCGTGGCGGGGGGCGCGGAGCCGCTGGCTGTGGACGCGGGCGCGGGCGGCGGGACGGCGGGCGGGGGTGGCGGAGGGGTCAGAGTCGGGGCGTGCCCGTGGCCGGTGGCGGGGCGCTGGGCGTGGCTGCGGGCGGAGCGGGACCAGCCGAGCGCGGTGATGCTCGGGGGCGAGGTCGTGCGGGCGTCGGGGGCGCCGGCGCTGGAGCCGGGCGACGTGTCGCTGGCGGAGTCGGTGACGTTCCCCGTGGAGGACCGGGTCGGGGGCGGGTTGGCGCACGCGCTGTTCTATCCGCCGGCGAACGCGCGGTTCGCAGGGGCGGAGGGCGAGTTGCCGCCGCTGATCGTGGTAAGCCACGGCGGGCCGACGAGCATGAGCACGGACGCATTCTCGATCCGGGTGCAGTGGTGGACGACGCGCGGCTTCGCGGTGGCGGACGTGAACTATGGCGGGTCGACGGGGTACGGACGTGCCTATCGGCAACGGCTCGACGGGCAGTGGGGCGTGGTGGACGTGGCAGACTGCGTGGCGGCGGCGCGTCACCTCGCGGCGTCCGGGCGGGTGGACGGCGCGCGCATGGCGATCCGCGGCGGGAGTGCGGGAGGGTTCACGACGCTGGCGGCGCTGGTGGGGTCGGACGTGTTCCGGGCGGGGGCGAGCCACTACGGGGTGGCGGACCTGCGGCTGCTGGCGGGGGACACGCACAAGTTCGAGTCGCGGTACCTGGACGGGCTGATCGGGCGGCTGCCGGCGGACGGGGCGGTGTACGATGCGCGCTCGCCGCTCAGCCATGTGGAGCGGCTGGCGTGCCCGGTGATCTTCTTCCAGGGGCTCGACGACAAGGTGGTGCCGCCGAACCAGGCGCGGGCGATGGTGGGCGCGATGCGGGCGCGGGGCGTGGCGGCGGCGCTCTACGAGTTCGAGGGCGAGGCGCACGGGTTCCGCCGCGCGGAGACGATCCGCAGGGTGCTGGAGCTGGAGCTGGATTTCTACGGGCAGGTGTTCGGCTTCGTGCCGGCGGGCGAGATGGAGCGGGCGGAGGTCAGGGTCTGAGGCGGGGCGTTCCTGGCCAGGAAGAAAGCAAGGCTGGGCGCTGCCCAGACCCGCCAGGGGCGAGCCGCCCCTGGACCGGCACAACTTAAGGAAATCCGGTCCAGGGGGCTTCCCCTGGCGGAGTCCAGAGGTAGAGCCTCTGATCTTGCCTGTCTCGGTTGCTCCCGTATCCGGGACTGCGGAGCGAGTTGGCAGGGGGTATCGGCCGCATATCTCACCTGCGGTGCGCCGGCGGCCGTCCGGCGGGTTCGAGAGGTGTCGGGCTTATAGGCGTGGTCGATAGTCTGTCTGGGGGGGGGGAAAGCGTCATGGACGAGCAGTGGCACCATCAGGTGCGGGTCTATCTGAGCGACGCGATGGCGGAGATGGTGCACGTCGATCGCGACAACCCGGCGCTCGGGCCGCTGTGGGGCGTGCTCGGACGGCACCAGGCGGTGCCGAGGAGCCAGTACGAGGCGTTCGCGGGCTACGTCGCGCAGGCGGAGCGGGAGGGGCCGGAGGGCTTTCCGCTATATAAGTGGACGAAGGCGACGCTGGACGACCCGGTCAGGCGGTCGGCGCACGCCACGGCGTTCGCGCTGCATGTCGCGGGCCAGGAAGTCTACTCCGCCGAGGCCGCGGACTCGCTGGCGGCGGACCTTCAGCCGCTGGTCGGGGGCGGAATCGTCGCGCGGATGTCGCGGCACGACACGAACCCGGCGAACAACATGCCGGTACCGGCGGAATACCGCTCGTAGCGGGCCGCCGGGTCCCGGCTTTGCGGGAAGCAGCAAGCAAGGTTGAGGCTCTGCCTCAAACTCCGCCAAAGGCTCGCCTTTGGAATCCACTTGTCTAAGTAAAGCCGGTCCAGGGGGGCTTCCCCCTTCGCGGGTCTGGGCGTAGCTGCCAAAGGTTCCGACGATCCGCTTGGATCGTTGGAATGGCAGCGGAGGGAGAGCCCAGCCTTGCTTGCTGCCTGGAGACGGTTCCGCCCGCGGGTTTCAGATCAGGGTGAAGCCCAGGTCGACCACGAGCGTGCCGCTCTCGCCGGGGGCGGCGGCGAGGTGCAGTTCGATGCGATCGCCGGGCTCCAGGTCGGGGACGATGGAGAGCTGGACGTGCATGGCGGCCTGGGCGCCGATCGGGAACAGGCGGGTGGTCCTGTTGTTCGTCACGAGGGCGACGTAGGCCAGCGCGGCGCTCGAATTGCCGGCGCGGACGTAGATGAGCTGCGCGCGCCTGTCCGCCGGCACGACGTAGACGAGCGAGGGGTCGGGCAGGCTCGCGTGGTCGTAGCCCGCGCCGGTGAAGGCGACGACGCCGGTCAGGGTGTGCGGTCTGGAGTACATGCGGGCGGGCTCGCTTTCCGGTTCGGGGCGTGCAGGCTGGCCTGTGCAGGCGCAGGATCTCGGCGCCGTCCCCGCCCGCGCCATCGTTGCAGAACCGGGACGGGTGTCCTGCCGCGGCCCTGGCCAGGCGCCGGGGCCGCAACGAGGATGCCGGCGCATGTTGGCGAGTTCGCAACGAAGGCGCCAGCCTTTGCCGGCGGGGCGGTGGCGACGCGGGCGCAGGGTCGGGCGCCCTGCCCTGGCCCCGGCATCGGGGCGCCGCAGTGTTGCCGTTTTCGTGAGGCGTAGTGCGTCCCACACGACAGGAGGACGCCGCCGATGCGCATCGCCCAGGTTGCCCCGCTGCACGAGGCCGTGCCGCCGAAGCTGTACGGCGGGACGGAGCGCGTGGTGTCGTTCCTGACCGAGGAGCTGGTGGCGCTCGGGCATGACGTGACGCTGTTCGCGAGCGGGGATTCGGTGACGAGCGCGAAGCTTGCGCCGATCTGGCCGCGGGCGCTGCGGCTCGACCCTGCGATCCGCGACCCGATCGCGCCGCACATGCTGCTGATGGAGGCGGTGCGGCAGAAGGCGGACCAGTTCGACGTGCTGCACTTCCACATGGACTACTGGTCGTTCAGCCTGTTCTCGCGCCAGGCGACGCCGTTCGTCACCACGATGCACGGGCGGCTCGACCTGCCGGAGCTGCAGCCGGTGTTCGATGCGTTCCCTGGCGTGCCGGTGGTGTCGATCTCGGACAGCCAGCGGCGCCCGTTGCCGCAGGCGAACTACGTGCGCACCGTGCTGCACGGGTTGCCGAAGAATCTGCTGATGCCGGTGGCGGACGGCGATGGCGGGTATCTGGCGTTCCTCGGGCGGATCGCGCCGGAGAAGCGGCCGGACCGGGCGATCCGCATCGCGCGGGCCTGCGGCATGAAGCTCAAGATCGCGGCCAAGGTCGATGTGGTCGACACGAAGTATTTCGCCGAGGTGATCCAGCCGCTGCTCGGGCCGGACGTGGAGCTGGTCGGCGAGATCAATGACGCGCGCAAGCCGGAGTTCCTGTCGGGTGCTGCCGCGCTGCTGATGCCGATCGACTGGCCGGAGCCGTTCGGGCTGGTGATGATCGAGGCGATGGCGTGCGGCACGCCGGTGATCGCGTTCAACCGCGGCTCCGTACCCGAGGTGGTCGAGGAAGGGCTGACCGGGTTCATCGTCGAGGACGAGACCAGCGCCGTGGCGGCGGTGTCGCGGCTGGGGACGCTGTCGCGCGCGAAGGTGCGCGCGGAGTTCGAGCGGCGGTTCACGGCGAGGCGGATGGCGGAGGACTACCTGGGCGTCTACCGCCAGCTCGCGCGGGAGAAGACGGGCGGGCTGCGGGTGGTGCGGTGACGGCGGCCTGAAAGGCTAAGGCAAGGAAGCAAGGGTGGGCTCTGCCCAGACCCGCCAGGGGCGAGCCGCCCCTGAACCGGCCTTACTTAAGCAAGTGGATTCCAAAGGCCTGCCTTTGGCGGAGTTTGAGGCAGAGCCTCAACCTTGCTTGCCTTTGCCCTTGATCACGGCCCAGCCGCCGGCCAGGAGCAGGGCGACCAGGGGGATCGCGGCGACGGTGCAGGTGCCGTTGGGGTAGTCGAAGCCCATCAGCACGAGCACGGCGGCCAGGAAGCCGAGGCTGAGCCAGGCGGTGACCGGGGCGAGCGGCATCCGGAAGGCGACGGGCTCGTTCTCGCCGCGGCCGATGGAGGCGCGCAGCTTCATCTGGCAGACCACGATGAAGGCCCAGGTGCTGACGATGCCCAGCGAGGCGATGTTGAGCACGACCTCGAACACCTGGCTCGGCACCACGTAGTTCAGCGCAACACCCAGGAGGTAGACCACCAGCGTGACGACGATGCCGCCGTACGGGACCTGCTGCGCGTTCATGCGGCCCACGAAGGCGGGAGCGGAGCCGCCCATCGCCAGCGCGCGCAGCACGCGACCGGTGGAGTAGAGGCCGGAGTTCAGGCTGGAGAGTGCCGCGGTGAGTACCACGATGTTCATCACCGTGCCGATGCCGGGCACGCCGAGGGCCGCGAAGAAGGTGACGAACGGGCTGGTGCCGGCCTTGTAGGCGGTCCACGGCATCAGCAGCACCAGCAGCACCACGGAGCCCACGTAGAAGAAGCCGATGCGGTAGATCACGCTGTTGATGGCGTGCGGCAGGACCTCGCGCGCGTTCTGTGCCTCGCCGGCGGCGGTGCCGACCAGCTCGATGCCGGCGTAGGCGAACACCACGCCCTGCACGATGATGATCGTGGGCAGCAGGCCGTGCGGGAAGACGCCGCCGTTCTCCGCGATCAGGTGCAGGCCGGTGGCGTGGCCCGCGACGGGGTGGCCGAGGGCGAGCAGGGCCGCGCCGAGGACCAGGAAGATCACCAGTGCGGCGACCTTGATCAGGGAGAACCAGAACTCCAGCTCGCCAAACCATCTCACGCCGACCATGTTGGTCAGGCCGACGATGCACAGCGCGGCCAGCGCGAACAGCCACTGCGGCACGTCGGAGAGGCCCTGCCAGTAGCGCATGTAGAGGGCGACGGCGGTGATGTCGGCGATGCCGACCATCGACCAGTTCAGGAAGTAGAGCCAGCCGGCGGCGAAGGAGGCGCGCTCGCCGAGGAACTCTCGGGTGTAGGAGACGAAGCTGCCCGACGTCGGGCGGTGCATCACCAGCTCGCCGAGCGCGCGCAGGATCAGGTAGGAGAAGACGCCGCACACCAGGTAGACCAGGGCGAGCGCGGGGCCCGCGGCCTGCAGCCGGCCGCCGGCGCCGAGGAACAGGCCGGTGCCGATCGCGCCGCCCACGGCGATCATCTGTACCTGGCGGGGCTTGAGGCCCTTCGCGTAGCCCTCGTCGTCGGCGTCGGGCTGGGCGGGGGAGTCGGGCATGGGCGGGCTCCGGGGGCTGGCGCGACTAGAGGGTGGGGCCGGGTGGGGCGCAAGCCAGGAAGGCCAGGGGAGCTGCCCCTGGACCCCGCCAAAGGCTCGCCTTTGGAAACATCTCGTTGGAGTCACGGCTGGGCGGAAGTGTGCCGCGGGCCTGAACGGAATGCCGGTTCAGGGGGGCTCCCCCTGGCGGGTCCAGGGCAGAGCCCTGGCCTTCCTTCGGTTTGCTGGGTCGTGCCCATATCGGTTGCAACGGTGCAAGAGGCGGCGGTGGGGTGGACGCAGGCGGCGATGCCGGACCAGTCGGGCCGGGTCGCGGTGGTCACGGGGGCGAGCAGCGGGATCGGCGCAGCGGCCGCGGAGATGCTGGCGGCGAAGGGGGCCGAGGTGGTGCTGGCGGTGCGCGACCAGGCGCGCGGCGAGGCGGTGCGCGGGCGCATCGTGGCGCGCAGCCCGGGGGCGCAGGTGCGGGTGTCGCTGCTGGATCTGGCGGACCTGGGGAGCGTGCGGGCGTTCGCGTCGCGCGTCTGCGGGGAGGTGGCGCGGGTGGACGTGCTGCTGAACAACGCGGGGCTAGGGATGCAGCCTCGGCGCGGCGTGACGGCGGACGGGTTCGAGCGGCAGTTCGGCACCAACCACCTCGGGCACTTCGCGCTGACGGGGCTGCTGATGCCGGCGCTGCTGCGCAGCCCCGCCGCGCGGGTGGTGGGGATCGCGAGCCTGGTGCACCGGCGGGCGCGGGTGGATTTCTCCGACCTGATGGGGGAGCGGCGGTATCGCGGCGGAGCGGCGTGCGGGCAGTCGAAGCTGGCGAACCTGATGTTCGCGTTCGAGCTGGACCGCAGGGCGCGGGCGGCGGGCGCGGGGCTGGCGAGCGTGGCGGCGCATCCGGGGATCGCGGCGACGGGGTTCATGGCGGCGACGCGGATGCCGGCGGCGGCGCAG
>JAABUV010000399.1_pt1 | contig 66514 bp, 40 predicted proteins | sample 5559971 | NCBI WGS metagenome assembly JAABUV01 (sample SAMN10711881, study PRJNA513362) | rock metagenome | isolation source: Antarctica rocks | place: Antarctica: Victoria Land, Knobhead nord | collected 2015-12-19 | reverse complement strand
TGTTGTGGTTTTTGTGTGTGGGGGGGGGGGTGGGGGGGGGGGGGGGGGGGGGGGGGGGGGGGGGGGGGGGGGGTGGGGGTTGGTAGGAGGTGTGGGGTGTGGTGGGATATGGTGTGTAGGGTGTGAGGTGTAGTGGGAGGTTGTTGTAGAGATGGGGATGGATGAGAGGTGCGGATGTGTCAGAGGTGCGGATATGGATGAGGATGGGAGGAATGGGAGGAAGGGTTGGGTAAGTGGTTGAAGAGGGGTTGAAAGGAGTTGGGTAAGAACAAGGGGGAAAAGGGGGGGGAAAGGGAGGGAAGGGGGGGGAGGAAGGGGTTGTGTAGGTGTTTGGAGCCTTAAAGGGGGGTGGGAAGGCTGTTTGGAGTTAGCGTTGCGTATTCTGCTGATGAAGTTGGGAAAGAGAACGGATAGGAATTGGTTTGTTGTCAAACGACGCTCTTCAGTGGACGAAAATTGCAAGATTTCCATAGCCTATTCATATACCCGCATGGTTGCGATCAATATCCCGTTGTCACATCTGTTCGCGTACTGGCCCTTCACGAATTGAGCCAAATGGCGTTTATATTGAAGACATAAACTGGTAGCTGGAACTTCGGACTCCTTTTCCTCAGCCAATGCTGTGACGTTCCATCCGTTGTCACTCCGAAATTTTCTCGTAGCTACACTGCCAATGCTTAGGCCAGAATTTCGTCCATGATTAATGATACAGGGTATGTTCGTCCGAGGCGAAGGTTGGACCTGCAACGGGGGAACGGGATGAGTGAGGGTCGACTTTTGGTTCGAGGACGTTCATTGCTGGGGATGTGAGAATCCAAGCAAGCCATGGCCGCTGGGAATAGCAGTATGCATCAAAATACAGCGACACTAATGTAGGGAAATTGAATCTTCGGGCTTCTCGGGGGGGAAGGGGGGGCTGTCATTGCGTTCGTTATTTGATTCCAATTGTGGGTTGTTTTGAGGAGATTATTCACGGCGGTGAGGTCTGCCATCGGATTGTCTCGTAGTCCCGCCGGTTTGTACCTACTCGCGACCGCTCCTGGAGCGGTCAACTTGGTAGACGCTCAACTGTGGGGGTTTATGAGTTGGTCATCTTTATTATTGCTTTTGTTAGCAGCTTTTCTTGAACGGAAAGATGGCCAAACAAACATTGACCACCCGTGACCTACATACTGATATGCAAACGTAATCTCTTTGCTGATGTCCTTGAATTTAATTAAAGTTGATTGCGCTGAAGCCCCTATGGTAGCGAGAGTTGCGATTAATGAGCAATGCTCCCAAGCCTTATGCAAGGTTGTAATGTTCGGACCAAGATGTTGCTCGTTTGTGTAAATGCTTCCCGGCTGAAGCTAAATAAATGTACCTTGTGCAAGAAATGAGATTGTGAAGCCCTGGGAAGTCGATACGACTTTAGCAGCGTCTCGCACATTCTGGATAATCGGGAGTGGAAAGCGCATGACTCTATCATGAACTCCATGTATCAGTGCTGGAATAGATGTCTGATACAGTCCTGTGTTGACAAGCACTCATAGGCAAACCAAGCATCTAACAGCACCAAAGCACAATCTTCTCCGAAAACCTCATCATGTAAACGGTCGGGTGTAGACGCCTCTTCGGCAGAGAAGCTAAAGTTCGCAGCGCTTCCCAGCCCTGCGCACAGAGGGTGTCGACTAGCCGAAGGTCTTTTGCGCATACAGTCTTCATTTATAAGCGGTACAGTCATGTTGTCCACAGACTGCTTCCTCAAGTGGTCCGTACCGTCGACAGACAAAACACCATTGATCGTCGAGCGTCAGCAGCCACGTGGATATCAGGAGAACTGATTCCTGGAAGGAAATCGTAAAACGTCACAGTCCAGCACGAGGATCGGCTCTACGATTTGGACTCCGTCGTAGAAATCGTATCACCTCGCACCAATCGGTCATGTTCTGCCTCATTTTCATTTTGCCATTCCTTCTCGCCCCGTTGAGCGCCGTGTCACTACCCTCCAATCCGTCGATGGTCCAGCTACCGTCCAACGCCTCTATTCATACCCACCGCCTCCACGATGCTGAGTGGCCTCCGGTGCCTTGGACATACCGTAGCAGCGACAACACTATGGTGATACTATTCACAGCATACGGCCGTCAGGCGAACATCAGTCTCTTACGTCAGATCATCAGCAACCTAGACTCCGTCGTCGTCTCGCTGCTCCATTTGCCTGACGACGAACTCGGCATCGGGCGTTTGGAATGTACGCGCGGCATTGTTCATGTTAGGTTCGACGTTTTAAAAGCTCACATGCGGGTTACAAGTATGGCGGTGGCGGTTCAACGAATCAGAGATCTCATGGGAACTGAGTACAATTTGCGGGAGATTGCTGAGGCGCTCATTGAACCAGCCAGCGCATCGAAAGGTGTTGCGAGGCTGCAGGTACTGTACAGTCACGTGTAGCGTATGAATAGATGTTGGAATGATTTATCGAGCAACAACGAATCCGATAGATAGGATGATCTCACAGGAGTGCTCGGACTGAGACTGCATCAATTCCCCGCGTCAAGGATGGTGTAACAACGTTCGTGCTCATCAATAGATATTCTATACACAAATGTAACGGATGTCTACTTGTTTCCGTCAGGTGTGTGAAGAGATTCACAATACCCAGCCTGAACACAGGAGCGTACTCCCAGCACTTCCAGTCCGAGTAAAAGAGCCGGCGTTGCTTTGGATGCTACCATCGATGGTACCTCCAGATAAATTGACCACTTTTCTGTATTGCGATATTGACGGTCTCGATGTGACGATCATCCTCAAAGCAGAGGGACCTCTTCTCGTCGAAATGAATGAAACATCAAACATGGTTTGATTGACGTGTAGGTATTTCAGCTAGAAGCGTGGCTCTCGAGCAGATTGACAGAGTACTTAGATCAGGTGGGAAAGGGACCCGGTAGTGGTCTGCCATATGTCAGTCGGAATGATGACTGTCAACCCCAGTCCCCATGAACAAAGTGACTCACTGATGTGGCTATCCAGTCAGTGCCAGTAGAAATGCTGAACCTCCACACTGAACGAAGCGGGACATGATGTAGTGGAATACAAGGCAGCCTCCATCAGCAGCTGGTCCGTAGTCGGCGTTTGCTATACCAACAGTGAACGTTCAGAGAGGACGATTGCCAAGGCTTTGATTACATAATCAGCACTCACCCAATCATAGAGTACCTGCTCTACAAAATCAATCCTGCTGTGTTCCCTGACTCTGAAACTATGGAATCACCCTCGTCTACTTGCATTCTTTCACGCAGTGCGATGTACGTCCCTTGTTCCGAAACTACAGGCTCAGTCAGCAAATCAGAGACTGAACCCTACTACGTCCCTTGTCTTTACCTGCTTGTACCAACAGTACGCTACCATGAATGCTCCAACCGCCACAGCTCAGACACCCTCTTCCCTATCACATGTCTCTCGATTCCTTGTGGGCAAATCCTGTCCTACCATCCCTGTGTGGTGGAGCTTTGAACTTGCCAACGCCTTCGCTCAGACTACGAAAGGCGCTTCTGTCCTCTTTGCCAACCTACCAACCATGCCATGAGTGCGTTTTGAAGAGGAGGATGATAAAGCTATACCCGCCGCTATTGTGAAAAGCCGCGGCAAGAACTCAATGTTCATATGCGACGAGAGCAATAGCGAGACCGTCCAAGCTCTGACCGAATCGGTCCTGGTATCTGGGAGGCCGGGATCCGGAGGCTCCTCCCCACAACCCTAAAGAACATGTTCCTGGACATATCATCCATTAGATATGGTGGCCAGTGGAGGCGTGTGGGGTTATGGCTTGTCGCGACGCTATCTCAATCTACGAGTTTGACGACTATAGGTCCGAGCAGACCGCGCCCGTGAACGCTAAAGGCGTCTTCCCAGCTAGCGATTACGCAGGAAGCTGCACACTCAGGTGAGGGCTATGTGGAAGTATCATACGGGGCTGAACCCGTCAACATCAGGTCCATCATGCAATTACACAGGAAGCTGGACACTCAAGTAAGAGCTATGTGGGGCATCATACGGGGCTGAATCGTCAACATCAGGTCCATCTCAGGTGTCGTGGATGCGTTCACGGATAAGAAATGACAAGTACCTGAGTTGCCAGGACATTGAATCGCGCATCAAAGGAGACTGTGCTACAGATGACTAGGACTTTGGCGCTGGACTATTCGCTCTATCGGAATCTTGAATGCCATTTGTTCTCTGCTGTGGGGAATAAGAGATTGCGCTGATCGACTAGAGCTGTGAGCATGCGATGATCTAGCTATGGGTCGAGGAAGACTTTTGGCACAGCCTGCTGCCGTTCATTTCTCCGCGATTCCGTCCGCAGGAAGTCGTCGCTCATGTGGCACTCTTCGCCACTAGCGATGGTACGTGATTGATTCCAGGTATCCCATGATATGTATCAGTGAGCCTTCTCCGAGTTTCAATCCACCATTCTCCAAGGCACACCGCTGGTGGCTCGACAATTGGCACTATAACTCGTTGGCAGATATGAGGGTTCCCCTTCTTATCAACAGGATGTCGAAGCGAAGAAAAACAATTGTAGAACCGTTCGAGTAGCAGCGGTCTACGTTGGACATACGTTGCACAGTACTCACTGGGCCAGATGTGAATCACGAATTGTTGTCCCATCCTATGACCGCACCGCGCAATAATTCCTAGCCTTCAAATCCAATCTCCTCTTCCGATCTGCTTGAACGACATCCTGAGTGTATGAGGCATGCGCCCCGGAATTATTATTTATTTGCGGTTCTTGGGGTACCACGGTTCAATATCCGATTAAATATGTTATGCTCCATCTTGTTGTCAATGAACCGATTCGGTGATTTTTACACTTATCTGTGGCAATTGATATTGCGCGTCCGTCAGGCCGGGCAAAGCTACATTCTTATCAACGTCGTCGAATGTCTATTGTTGGCACACTTGCTTTAATGGTCTACGGTATGTGGAAATCTACGTACGTATGCCGAGGTTGTACAAAGGCGTGACTGGTTGGCTGTCCTGTTTAGAGATGCTCTTGCTATTTCCAGCTACTGTTAGCAGTTGGACGTAGTTGCGAAGACTCATAATCCTAGAGCGCGTGGTTCGTAGCTGTGGTTGATACCTTGCTACACCTGTCTGCACTAATTGAGATTCTTCGGCCGTGTGGGCTTCGTCGTACAGATCTATCATTGCTCGATTGTCCTATTGATGACGATTCTGACTATTGTCAGCTGCTGATTAGCTTCGCACGCAGTGGCGAAGGCTCTTGATCCTGTGAAGTCGTGGCTCGTCCATCTTCTAACGCACCACCCGAGTAACGAATGGTTGCCAGTTGATACCGAGTACATCTTGTACGACTTTCAATGTACGCATTGGGTCTGCTCTTTATCGATAGGTTCCTTTGTCATGCATGGGGATTCCTAGTGTGCTGAAATAATTGATTCTCGTCTTCCGAACCGCGTTGTGGGGATCTTGTGCGACTTCACCCGTGGTACATATTGGGATCTCGACCCTTCTACTTCCTGGTTCTGTTAAACATTTCGAACCGCTTGCGATAGTCTACTAGCATATTCTCGGAAGACTTTGGAAATATCAATACTGAAAGCCGACTTCATTGAAGTGATACACTCGCCGAGTCGTTTCGAATTAGAAAGAATTCCACAGCTTGGAGTAGCTGTAAGTCATGTACCCTGTTCTATAACACTGATACAAACGAAGAGTCTTTGACTGTAAGTAGACCGAAATATCTTCGACTGAATGTCTTCTACCAGTACCTCGAACGCATCAAGTCAGTGTCTCTGAGCTTCTTGACTTCCACAGACTAATGACCGTGGTGTCCCAAGCCGTTCGCCCAATCCGCCGCTTGGGGGCGTCCGACTCGCTCCACTCTTCGTACGAGGATTCTGGTTCTTCGCAGCAGAAATCTACTTCTTCGCACCAGGAGCCTAGTCCTTCGCACCAGGAGCCTAGTCCTTCGCACCTGGAGTCTAGTCCTTCGGCCCAAAAAGCTGAACATTCGTCTATATACTCGTCGGTTTCATGTGGGTGTCATTGATAGTAGACAGTCTTGGATGAGCCACTAATCCTCGTGTCAACAGCCGAATCGACAGGGGTTCTACGCGAATTGAAATTTACCACACTCCAGAACATGATAGTAACGATGACTGACTGGCAACGTCAAAACTTGATTGGCGCATATTATGATTTCCATCCAGCTGGCGGAAAGAATGTCAGGACGTTTGACGTGTACCTCAAGGTCATTGACATCAACTTAAGCGTCGCAAGGAAAGGTGAGTACACCACTCTCATACGGTTCCTTTCAGACCACGGGCTGACGTTCTTACTCCAAGGCATGAGCTATACAACAAAGCCTCCACGTCTACCGCAAAGCGGCTACGCCCTCGAGCCCTTGCCAAAGGGTATGGCATCCTATCGGGCATTCCTACGTGAAGAACTCAACGACCTCAATATCAACCCCGACCCGGACCGTGGGTTGTATACGACCTTGTATCCAGAGGACCTGGGCAAGTGGAGGTGTGCCTAGCACCCCTGTCTTATTCTTCCTGTCAGACATGGTCGCTAATTGAGTGTACACAGGTTCATGGAACCACAATTATTGCGAGGTCTTGAGCTAGATGCTTACTGTCGTTTGTTCTGGGTGATGGGCATGCAGTGGCGTCCTCAGACTTACAGAGATGACCGACAAAAGCACGTGGGAGCTGCCATCGAGGCACTCGAAAAGGGTGGTGCCGCTATGGAGTAAGCGTGACGGACGATTTGATTGACACTAAGATTGGGCTCGATGGTGGTACTCTGATTTGACGATGATGTTTGAAGGGGGAGATTGAGATAGATCATGCATGCTTTCATTACTTGTTCTAGGCCAGATTGTGGAGTGGTGTAATTGCGAATGCAGTAACCTGGCAACACCAAGAATTTCTTGTTAGAGCAAATTGACAAAAGAATGCCATCACTTTTGTGAAAAGCTGATGTCCAGTGATCTGACTCTGCAGCCGTGTGTCCGCCTGCTACTTCCCACACCGGCCACTCGTAAAGCTCAAAGATAATCGTGTATGCTCACCACCTCCAAAACCGACCCAGTCTCCACAAAGCGTACTTCAATCCCAAAGACCAGCATCACAGCTCCAGTATATAGTAGCAGAAGTATCTAACCTGCAGAGAATCTCAAGGCAAAGGGAAAAGAACGGATATTTCGACTACACTACCTTAGTTGTATAGCTTCTATCTGGAGTCAGGGATAGAATGCTATTTGCCTTTGATGGAAGCTTTAGCATCCGGGTTCTTACGTCTCTAAGTATAAAATGTATACGACATTTGGAACCGGAAGTGGAGAGGGGATAGTAAAAGATGAAGCTATCTACGAATTTATAGATTTCAAGGAGGGCGGAAGTGTTTAGGAATAGGACCTCTGTGTTATACAGTTTGAAGTACTATATAGAATAAGTCGGTGCTTAATTAAACCTTTAAATACTAGCCTTCTTAAGTTTTAAGTTATATATCCTCTAGGTATATAAAAGCTTATTTACCTAGTACTATATAACCTTATTATAAGTCCTAGCTTAGAAGGGGTAAGTATTTTTCTACTTAAGGTTAGTAGAAGTAAAGTATAAGTAGTTAGCTAGGATTAGATATTATACTTAGTATATATAACTAACCTTATTAGTAGTTAGCTTTTATTAGTATAAGGTATATAGATAGTATATATATTATACTTTTAGGCCTAGGGAATAGAAAGGGTATTATATATACTAAGTATATATATTATTTAAAGAAGAGCTTTAAGGACTTAGATATTATAAGTAAATTAAATAGGTCTTATAATATATATAGTAAGAGTATATCTTATTATAGTAATATAAATTAGTTAGAAGATCTACTTAAACTATTAAAGTAGATTAGATAGGTTTATTACTAGATCTATATAAATTATACCTCTTAGTAGGATTTCTTATAATTATATAGATAGTATAAATTTCTATTTAAATAAGAGCTTTATATATAACTTATATTATTATATAGATATATCTCCTAGATACTAAATATAACCTATTACCTTTAAACTAGTTTAGTATAAAGCCTACTTATCTAATCCTTAATACTCTACTTTATAAGATCTACCTAGACCTATTAATCCTAGGGATAACTAGGTTATAATACTTTAAGTATACTTAAGATAAGTATCTTAGAATAAGAATCTACTTTAAGTAAAGTTAATTAATAATATTTAATAATAGATAATATAAATAAAAGATTAGTTAAGCTTATATAACTAGACCTCTATTATAAGAATAGAGATAAAATTAAAGATTAGCTTATATAACTTAAACTATATATTACCTTTTAAGAAACTAAACTTCTAGTTAAGAAATAAAGTACCTTTATAATTACTTATATACAAGGATATATATAGAAATAGATTAGACTATTTTAAAAGAAATATAAAGATAATAATAATAATAATAATAATAATAATAATAATACTAATAATAATAATAATAATACTAATAATAATAATAATAATAATAATAATAATAATATTAAAGTATAATTTAAAAGCTTTACTAGATTTAAGGTAGAGATTTAAAGAGTCTTTAGACTATTAAATAAGAATAAAGTAGTAATATATATTATATAATATTTTATATAAAAGAAATTAGTTATAAAGTACTCTACTTAATTTTAATAGTACTTAGTATAAATAGATTAAGATAATAATACTCTTATAATAATATATTATTAAAGACTAAAAGATAATATTAAAGATAAACTTATAAAGACTAGATTAGTTATAAATACCTTAGAAAACCTTATAAAGAAAGCTATTAATATTAATAATAAATTATTTAAATAAATAATAAAAAATAGTATAATAAAAGTACTAGAGGATTTAAATAGTTAGGGTATTTTATTAATACCCTACTAACTAGCTTATAAAGAAAGAGATTCTTATAGACTTATACTAATAGAACTTAACTTTATAAAGAAAGTAAAGAAGGGGGTATTTAGAGGTAAGAAGTAGTAAAGTAGGTGTAAGAAAGTAATTACTTATTATAAATATAATAAACTAAGCTATATAACTAGAGAGTATAAGTTAAAAAATAGAGTATAATAACTATAACTTAATATACTAGAAAAGGTACCTATTAAGAATAATAGACTTATAAGAGATCTACTTAAATTAGAGTTTAATAATAAAGAAGTTAATATAATTATAATAGATCTACTTACTTACTTTAATCTATTAATAGTAAATATCTAAGAAACTTAGTAGTATTATTATAAGCTTTAAGAAGAAGTTATAAAGAGAGACTAGAATATTAAATAAGAATATCTTAAAGAAATCTAAAGTAGATTATAAAAACTTAAGGTAGAAGATAATTATAAGGCTTATAAGGAAAAATATAAGTAAAGATAAAGAATAGAGATAGATAATTTAAATTAGAGTAATTTAGTAGCTAATAATAATATATTAATTAAATCCCTAGATAAATCTAGATCTTATACCTTAGTATCTAATAATTAAGAAGAAGAAATATAAGATATCTTAAAAGGAAAATCTAGGCTTAAAGAATATAGAACGAAGTATTATAATATACTACTAAAGAATAAGTATTATAATAATTCTAAATATCTAGAATATAATATTATAGATTAGATAGTATATATAAAATACTATTACTATTATTATTATATAATAAAAATATAGCTAGGTAATATAGTAGTAGCTCTTATATATAGGTATAAGTATTAGAAGGAATATAAAGTAATAAGTTATTACTAGTACCTAGGAACTAAAAGATATTAGAAATAGTTCCTAGGTTATAACTAGAGGTAGTATAGTATTATTTATATATATCTTAAGTATAATAGGAATAGTAAGGAGTATTACCTAATAGAATAGTATATATACTTTTATAATACTTATAAGAAGTATATATAATAAAAGAAGCTTACTATATTCCTTCTATTATTAGGAAAAGAGTAATCCCTTATACTAAGGGGAAGTATATATAATAAAAGAAGCTTACTATATTCCTTCTATTATTAGGAAAAGAGTAATCCCTTATACTAAGGGGAAGTATAAGGAGATAAATATATTAACCCTTATATAGTACTTATATATATTATAGTACGATATATATATAAATATACTAGTAAATATTAATAGTTAGAAGGCTATTATAATAATAGATTCTAAAATAACTAGAAACTTTATCTTTTAAGAGATATAATAGTTAATAGGCCTATCTACTTATAAGAAGAAGTATTAGTATAATTTATAAGGAGCTAATAGACTAGAACTATTAGAAAGAGTAGATAAGAAAATAACCTTACTTAGACTAACTGTATTAGGTTAGTACTATAAACTCGAGTTAAGTACCTAACTTAACTCTTAGTAAGTTAATACTATATTCCTAGCCTAAGTATTTAGGTTAGTACTAATAGTTAGTACTAAGTATTCGAGTTAATACTATAAGGTAGTACTAAGTATTAGTACTAAAGTATTAATCTAACTCGCTAAGATATTAGTTCTACTATATTATTTTACTAAGACTATTATATTAGGAATATTTTTTATTTATAATAGTATTTTATAGTATATATATAACTTACTAATAGATTACTAAGCGTTATTATTATTACTAACTAGGTAATTATTAATAGTAAATAAGGTAATATAGAAAGGTAATAGCTAATTAGCTATTCCTATAGATATAATAACTATAATATTATTAAAAAATTTATCTATAATAGTATTTACTATTATATCTATAATTTACTACTATATTACTAAGTATTATTATTATTATTACCTAGCCTAACCTAGGTAATTCTTTAAGGTAATATAAAAAGGTAATATATATCCCTAGGGAACTAAAGGGGGTAGTAAAATTCTAATTAAAAAAAAATCTATTTTTAGTATAAAGATAATTCTAGAAATTTTTTAGGGTTCCTTACTATTTTATTAGGGGCTTGGCGTCTTAGCGATACCTTAGCGAGTTAGATTAGATTAACCCGACTCGCTAAGGTACTAAGGGCTTTTTAGGTTAATACTAGAAACTAGTACTAAGTATTTAGGTTGGTACCTAAATAGGTACTAAGTATTCGGGTTAGTATTAATTTATAGTATTAAAACCCGACTTAATAGTTAGTCTAACCTTACTACCTATTATTATCTAATACTATTATAAGGAGCTTTCTTTTAATATTATTATAATAGCTATATATTATATTAGTAAACTAGGAGAACCTGTATTTTATAAAAATACGCGTATTATACGTATTATACGTACGAATAACAGGCGCGCTTATATACTAGCCCTAGGGCTAGGTATAATACTATAAGTTATAAAATACGTATTTAGTAACTTTTAGAAATACTAGGTAATAGGACTAATAGGGAATAAGTCCTACTAATTAGCTATAATATAACTATATTAGGCTAGTACTAACTAGGTAATTATAATAAGGTACTAAGTCTTAATAGTAGTTAATAGTACTAATACTTAATAAGAGAAATAATTGTAGGCGTAATATAGGGATAGAGTACGGGGCTAGGTTAAAGGGGGGTACTCTACGCGTATAGAAATCACGTGAATTAACTGTATTTAAAACCTATATTACGCTAGCGTTAATAATATAACCGCTATAACTCTAGTAAGCTTCCTGTTTCTTCCCGGCGCTAGGGGAAAATCACGGATTTAAGGCCTTAAATCCGGATTTTCTATATTTAGGATTTTTAGGCTAAAATAAAAACCCCCTAAAATTTTCCTATTTATTACTAGTATTTACCTAAAAAAGCGCTTTTAATAGATTTAATAGTTTAGATTTTCTATACAGGTTCCTAGTTTACTAATATATATTATTTTTAAAATACCTTAGTTAAAGGAATATAATCCTATTTATAAGCTAGAAAGATATAGGATTTTAGTATAGAACTAAGGCGATTTTTAGCCTAGGATAGAATATCTTATAAGATATCCTACTAGTAATTCGCGAACTAGGCCTAATTAGGTAATTTTTTTTATATACTAAAAATATAGCTTAAACCCTATTTAATACTAAAAAACTCTATAAAAAAATTAAAATTTACTAAGATATAAAGCTTTAAAGTTAATATAATAAATATAATAGTATATATAGTAATAAAATCCTATATCTTTCTAGTAAGTAATTCTATTATAAATTAGTAAGAAGGAGTATATATATTTTAGTAAACTAGAGATATTACTAGGATCTAACTTATATACTAATAGAGGATAATAATAGATAAGAAATAAAATTATAGATTAATTAAAGTATATATAGCCTTAACTTTAAAGAAAAAGGATAATCTTTAAAAGAAAGGGTCTAACTTAATATATATTAATAAGGGTTAGCTAGGTAGATAAGTTAAAGAAAGTAAAGGGAAAGATAAACCTTTTATAATCTCTTATTAGTATTAAAAGTAGAAGTAGCCTTTTAAGAAAGAGATAACTATAAAAGTATTACCTAGGTATTAATTATAAGATTATAAGATTAAACTTAAACCTAGTAGAGAGCTAATATTTAGACTAATATATATACTTTTAGAAAAGGAACTCTTAGTACTTTATAAGTATATAGAGGAGAACTTAAAAGTAGGATTTATTTAAGAATTTAAATTACTAGTAGGATATCTAATTCTCTTTATATTAAAGAAGGATAGAAAGCTAAAATTATATTTTAATTATTAGAAGTTAAATAATATTATAATTAAGAATAGATACCCTCTATTAAATATTAGTAAGTTATAGAATTAACTTAGTAAAGTAAAGGTATTTATTAAGCTAGACCTTTAAAGAGCTTATAACTTAATTTAAATAAAAGAAGGTAAAAAATAGAAGATAGTATTTAAAATATATTATAATTACTATAAGTATTTGACTTACTAATATACTAGTAACCTATTAAGTATTAATTAATAATATATTAAAGATATACTTAGATTAAATAATAATTACTTACTTTAATAATATTTTAATATACTCTAAGAGAGGAGATAAGTATATTTAGTATATATAAGAAGTTTTATTATACTTTATAAATACTAAATTATTCTTTAACCTAGATAAATATAAATTTTATAAGGAATTAGTAGAATTCCTAGGATTTATAATTAGTATAAAGGGTATTTAAATAAGTCCTAAGAAGGTTAAGGTAATACTTAAATAGCTAGTACTTATAAATATTAAAGAAGTTTAGAGTTTCCTTAGATTTATAAACTTTAATTATAGATTTATTTAGGACTATTCTAAGAAAGCTATTCCTTTAACTAATATTATAAAGAAGGATATAGATTTTAAGTAGAATATAACTTAGAAAAAAGTATTTAAAATCTTAGAGTAATTATATATAGATCTACTAGTACTTAGAACTTTCTAAGCTAATAAACTAGTATAGATAGAAACTAATATATTAGATCTAGTAATTAGAGCTTACTTATATTAAATAATAAAAGGAAAGTAGTATTTAATAGTCTATTTCTCTAGAAAAATAATACTACTAGAATAGAACTATAATATAAATAATAAGGAGCTACTTATTATAATATATATACTTTAATACTAGTATATATATACTAAGATTTATTTAGACTTAATTACCCTACCTAGCTACCTACCTACTAATCGCTAGACCTACTACTAGCCTACCTACCTACTAATTAATTAGGTAATAGGGATTTTCTAAGAAAAGTTAACTTTTTTAATATAATAATAGATTTTTATAACTCTAATTATAAGGAGATTAGTCTATTACTCTAGTAGCTTAAGATAGATAATATATAACTTTATAATCTATATAATATATACTATATAAAATATAAAGAAACTATTACAGCTAATATAAAGTTATAAGAGAAGGTTTAATAGTTAGAGAAGAGAATTTAAGATATAATTATTAAAGAATTTAAGTCTATTTATAAGGAACTACTAGATTCTAATAATAAGGTCCTAGTTAAGAGGTCTACCTTAATTAAGAGGTCTACCTTAGTTAAGAGGTCTCTAGCTCTAAGGTAACTACTACTAAAGGTAGTAATAAGAAATATTCTAATATCCCCTTTTTTTATAAGGATACTAGAGAATAGGAATTATAGTAACTATATCTAGAAGTAAAATTTAATACTAGTATTATACTTTTTCCCTTTAAAAAGAATAAGATTAATTATATTTATAACTATTATAAGTTAATAGCCTTTAATATTATTAAGGCTAGATTTATAAGTAGAGTTCTATTTAAGATATCTTATAAGATTATAGAGTTACTTAATAGTAATTTTAAGGTATTTAATCCTATTAGTAATACTAAGGCTACTATTTATAACCCTAAGTTTATTATAAAGAAAGGTAAGAAATTTAATATATTCTTAATAAGGTTTTCTAGTACTATTACCCTATTATAATACTTTAAATTTATAAAGATCTTAATATAAAAACATATAATTATATTTAAATAATGTAATTAGATTATAGATAGCTAGAATTCTAAAGTCTTTAAAGATTTTATTTAGTAATTATAACTAGTTAATACCTAGATATATTAGTATACTTAGTATACTTATCTACCTACTAGAATTAGTAAGAATAATTATAATAATAATAATATACTTAAAGCCTACCTACTACTTACTATAAAACCTACCCTACTAACTTCTAAGTAGAGTTAAAGAAAGATAGTTAGTACTTCTAGTATCTTATTACTAGTTACTAACCTAGTTTAAATAGGCCTTATAAAAATTCTTTATAATTAAGCTATTTATAAGTAAGGAAGCTATTAGAAAAGATAAGAGTAATAGAGCTAGACTAGATATAATTAGAGAAGAGCTTAAAAATAATAGCGAGATTAGTTATTATATTCCTAGAGTCTCTTATAATAATTATATCTACGGGGGTAATATTATTATTAATAGGAATAAGGATTTTTTATAGATTTTACTTATAGGGCTAATTACTTTATATATTTATACTAGGACTAATAATATAAATATATTATAATATTATATAATATTTATTATAAAAGATAAATATATATCTAATTAACTCTATTTTATAAGTTAAGAGTTTTTCTAAATATACTAAGACTATATTAGTAATTTTTCCTCCTCTTATAACTACTATAAGTTATAATAATACTACTATTATATATCTAATTAATATATATATTACTATTATTACTTAATATAACTATTAGCTAGCTTTAAAGATAGAAGGAATAATTTAAGTATATTATAAATACTACTATTTATAAGAGGAGGTAGTATTATAGTTCTAGTATATATTAGCTAGGTGTAGCCTAATAGGGTTTAGTACTATTTAAGCTTAGTACTTATATATACTAGATTCGTTTTATATAACTAGAATACTATAGTAAATATTCTATTTATACTAATAATATTATTACTATTTAAGCTTATATTAAGTCCCTAATAGTAATACCTTATAAAATAGAAGGGATATAAAGATTTTAAAAGTACTTAGAAGCTAGTTAAGAACCTTATAAACTATTTAATCCTTTTATAGTAATTCTACTAATACTTATAAAGTTAGATTAATTAAAGTCTATAAGGATCTTAATCTACTAGAAGAAATATTAAAGAGGAAGTTATTAAAACTAAGAGTTATAATTTACTTCTCTTATTCTAATTCTTTAGTATTCTAAATTTTACCTTCTACTATTTCTAATTTCTTTTTCTCTAACGCCTTAACTTTAATATAAAGGTAATTTAACTTAGTTAAAGTCTCTTTTACTTCTTTAACCTTAGATATCTATTATTACTTAATCTAGGCCTACTTAATAAGTAAGAAAGGTATAAGGTTATAACTATATCTAAGATAAGTGTATTTAATATAGTAATTAGATAAGCTACTAACTTTATTTCTTAGAATAGTTAACTTTAGAATAATTCTAGTATATATATATTACTAGAGATAGAGTATTAATAGACTTAACTAACTAATATTAATAGTATAATAAGGAAAGTTAGTACCTATTAGCTAGTATAATTAGAGATAGAAGCTTTTAAGATAAAAGCTAAGAGAGGGAGATCTAATATTATAAATAAATTAAATAGGTCTTATAATATATATAGTAAGAGTATATCTTATTATAGTAATACAAATTAGTTAGAAGATCTACTTAAATTACTAAAGTAGATTAAATAGGTTTAATACTAGATTTATATAAATTATACCTCTTATTAGAATTTCTTATAATTATATAAAAAGCGTAGATTTCTATCTAAATAAGAGCTTTATATTTAACTTATATTATTATATAGATATATCTCCTAGATACTAAATATAACCTATTACCTTTAAACTAGTTTAATATAAAGCCTACTTATCTAGTCCTTTATACTCTACTTTATAAGATCTACCTAAGCCTATTAATCCTAGGGATAACTAGGTTATAATATTAGAGACCTTAGAATTTAATAATTAACTCCTTAGTAGATTTCTCTATCTTAAAATACTATACTTATACTTAGTATATATATTCTATTAAGAAGAGTTCTAGAGACTTAAAAGATCTTAAAAGCTTTAGATTCTACCTTTAAGCTACCTTAAACCTATATACTTATACTAAGTATATATACTACCTAATTTACTAGATACTATTTTAATCTTATCTAGGGTTAAATACTTATACTTAGCTTATATATAGACTTTATATAAGGTAAAAACACCTATATTCTATATATAGAAGAATTTACCCCCTTCTAACTTAAACTTACTTCTAGTCTAGCCCTAAGGGGCTAGCGTCCCGGAGCTACTTATTTCTATACTCCTAGGTTTTATTCTAGGGTCCTTTAAGCTAGAATACTACCGCCTTTATAGATTAATAACTAGGCTAGTTATAAGAAATATTCCGCGTTAAGGACTATTTAAATTTAGATACTCTATAATTCTTATAGTAAAAATAAGTTATTAAAGTTATTTATTATAGAAGTAGAGGGCGTGAACTAGAAGTCAGTTTGGACTAGAAGGGGGTGAATTCTTCTACGGCGATTAGACTACAGCCGGAAAAAAACTCACCCCTGCCGAGCTGAGAGCCCGCCTCATCGGGCGTAAGCTAGCACCGGCCTCTGGGGCTTAGTTCCAGCCCTATGCGGCTGAAGCTCCAAGGCGCTAGTTAGCCTCATCGTCCTCTGCCCACTTTCTCCGTAAGCATCTACTCCCATTGTATGTTGTAGACCCCTCCTACAAAAGCATTTGCGAGTCGAGATTGACTCCGCATGAGGCTCGCTTGTCGTTCTGCAATTCTCAGGAATTGCAGCAAGCATAAGAGGTTGCTCTACCGTAGACTGGAAATCATTCTCCATGTGCTTTGATGAGTCCTTATCTGATCAGGCTGTGCTAGTGGCAAGATAGGTCGCTTCTGATCACAGCCACGCACTCTCAATCTACAGGGGAGTTTGGAGTGCGCCTTGCTTGCAGAATCGGTGATAAAACCAAGCCCATGACAACAACCCACTGGAGACTTCTGATACTGTTCCGTATCAGATTGGGAGATGGAAGCCAACTTCCCATCGCAAGATGCCTGGACACGGGCAAAGTACCGCTACCTCGAAGACTTGACGATCGAAGAGAAGCAACTCTACTACCAGGCCACTCCGGAGACTTTATTTTATGACGCTAGTGCCGCCCAGAAAAAGTACACTGCTGGAAGTACATCGTTCGCGATCGTTAACGAGCTTCAGCCGCTAAGGGAGGCCATCGAACAATATGGCCAAGCGCTCGATGTCTATTCCAATGCGTATCCTCTAGTGCTGAGCCCACTATGGGGCAGCATCCGGGTTGTGCTGCACGTGAGTCTTTATCACATCGTTCTATGAACCCCTAGCCATATATTGATTCAAAGCCCATTTAGATCGCTGGTGCATTTGGCAAGTACTTCGAGAAGCTTGTGGAGATGTTCGTAAGGATTGGCGACGTGCTGCCACGTTTCCGAGTCTACGAAAGTCTTTTTCCCAATCACGAACGCCTCGTACAGTCCCTTTCAATGGCATATGTCGATATCATTGAATTCTGCTCGGAATGCAAGGCTGTATTCCGCCATGGACAGCGATTTGCAATGACTAGCTTTAAGGTTGCCTTCAAGCTGACCTGGAAACCCTTCGAACGGCAATTTGGTGAGCACATTGAGCGCTTTCGCCAGCATCGGAAGAACGTTGAAAAAGAAGCGGGTTTATCGCACATGGTCGAAGCCGCTGATTCCAGGGCATTGATCATTGCGAATCAGCAGCAGCTTGAGCGGCAGAAGGACGAAGACATACGTCGAAGGATCCTTGCAGCAATACCATCTGTCGATACCAAGGCCAAGCACTTGAAGCTGCAGAGTCTTCGATATCATGGAACAGGCGAGTGGTTGTTTCTGGACCACGAGTATCTCAACTGGCAACGAGCAGTCACGTCGTCGTATCTCTGCTGCCATGGTATCCCTGGTTGTGGAAAAAGTGTGTTAGCATCTATGGTTGTTGACGCAAATCCAACTTCCGAGAAAGCAAAGGTGCTATACTACTACTGCGACTATACAGACCAACGAACACTCCAGATGAATCGGATTCTTGGAACTCTCTTGAAACAACTCTTCACTGCTGGTCCGATTCCACGCGAGGTCACCGTGCAGGTGAAAGAAGCCTTTGAGGACGATTCAATATCACTGACTTGCAATGAAATAGCGAGTATGCTATGCTCGGCAATCAGTCTGAATACTGCTGTGACCATCATTCTTGATGGTCTTGATGAGTGCGAGCAAGAAGCCAAAGAGCAAATGATTGCGTTCCTTGAACGTTTAACCTTTCTAGGGTCGACTGTAATCAAGCTGTTTGTCTCTTGCCGCGAAGAAGACAACATCTTGAGATCACTTACAAAGTTCGCTCGCGTCCATGTGACTCCGACTGCTTTGGAAAATGATATCAAGTCTTTCATCTCTGGCTCAGTACGATCTCGGATTAAAGGTGGACAGCTGAGGCTACGTGATCCGAAGCTGGAGCAGGAGATCGTGTCGGAATTGGTGGACAAGGCTAACGGCATGTAAGTAGCCGAAGCAGTTTGCTGCCGCTTCCGCTGCTAACTTCATAGGTTTTTGTGGGTCTTTTTCCAGCTTGATGAGCTCTGCGAGGCGCCGTCGGATGCAAAGATTCGCGAGACTTTAAGCGATCTGCCGGATGGTATTTTCGAAACCTACGAACGTATCCTATCAAAGATTACGAAACGGAAGATGAGATACCTTGTAAGCAAGATACTGACGTGGATAATCTATGCCCAGAGGCCACTAAAGGTTGCGGAGCTTCAGGAAGCTGTGGGATTTGATATTGACGACAAAGTTTGGGATGATGCCAAAATTCCTCACGAGGATCTTATGATGGAGTCATGCCGAAGTTTGATTGTGCGAGATGAGGCAGACAGTACAGTCCGCTTTGCACATTATACGGTCCAGCAGTACCTGCTCACTAAAGCGAGTACCGATCGAGGGGATGACCCCCACGATTTGATTATCGAGAGCGCGCCGCAATACCTAGGACATTTCTGTGTCACATATCTCAATTTTTCCGATTTCGAATCGCAAATCACTCTCCGAAAGCCTCCCGGCTCACTCGAGGTGCCTGGTATATTGCGATCGGGCGGCCCGGTATGGATTCCCAGCATCCTCGGAGTAGGGAAATCTATTTATGAGTTAGCATACAAACTTTCTGGTGTAAATCCAATACCTCCAGCTCCCAAAATCGACTGGACAAAACATCTGAAGCCCAGAGCAGTGGTAAAAGAAGAACTCCCTGTCGGATACGCAAATCAGTTCGCATTACTACGATATGTCGTCGAGTTCTGGGCATTCCATACCAAGTACATTGATTCGGATTCCGACCTTTGCTACACTCTTCGGAAATTGGTATGCGACAAAAGTCTAGCATTTGAGTTTCGACCTTGGGGTCGAAACCGGCATTTCGGTCCTTACGGTTGTGTCTCCTGCCCTAATACGCTCGGGGCAAACAAGTCGAGCTTTTCATTCATGTCACTATTCCACTACGCTGCGGAAACTGGCCACTGGCCCCTCATGGAGCCATATGCACGAGAGTACTGTTACCATGAGAGAATCACCGACGCGACCCTATTGCTCGCTTGCCGTTACGGTCAGGAGACTATAGTGAAGAAACTTCTACAAGTTCACAAGTTCGACAGAACCAGCACCAGGGCCGTGAACGTAGCTGCTGCTTCGGGGCATGCCAAAGTCCTCGAGCATCTGCTGCAGATTTCAGAATATGTACCTAGCACTTATAATTCACCCTTGTTGGAGAAGGCCTTGGACTTGGCCGCATCTAACGGACACGATGAGGCCGTTAGGCTGCTTACAGGGGAGCATATTGATAAAGAATCCGATCTCGCTGTAGGGTGTATAAGTAAGACTGCAGCCGGTACTGCTCTCCGTTCAGCCGCAACCAACGGCCATGAATCGGTGGTTGATACCCTTCTCAAAAGAGGGGTTCGGTGGGTCCAACAGGATGATGAATATAGGGAGATTGAAATTCTCCAGCGTGCTGCACAACAAGGACATGTATCAGTTGTCCGGGTTATTTTGGAAAGTATAAGACTTGACAGTGACCAATCAGGTTCAAGGTTCATTAATGAAGTGGGCAGTGACGGTACGGATGCCTTGCAGAAAGCCGCATCAAATGGTTTTTTAGGTGTTGTGGACGTGCTTCTTGAATACGGTGCCATCACTTACGCGTCAACTAATTCGCCGTTAGCGAATGTTGGGGCTGGGAATACTCATTATAATGAGAGCGCTATTGTCCGCGCCGCGCAAAGAGGTTACGATGGCATAGTGCTCGCATTACTAGACAAAGGCGAATGTCTTCCCGATTATGTGTTATCCATTGCGCCGGTCAAGCATATGCGCTCTGCTCCCCAATATGAAGATACGCTACGCAGACTGCTCGAGTCGGACTGGAAACGCTTTAAGAGACCATTGGTTGAGAGAGCTCTCTCCGCTGTACCGACTCATGAGCAGGATTACTGCAATAGAATGACGACTCTCCTGCAATCTACACTGGAGAAGATTGATGCAGAAGCAAGAAGAAATGAGGCAGCTGCCTAGCTTCACAGCATTTTCAGCTTCCCGAAGGGATAATCTACCAAGCGAAGTGGAGATCAGCAAGTGATGTGGCGAGAGTATTGTAGATCTCTTGTACGTGAGCCAGTGTGAAACCAAGATTGTTCACTGCTGATACTTGGTAGCGCCTTGCATTCGTGACGCATTTACCGCCCACCTCTACTAAGAATTGCAATACAGCATTTTCTTTGGAATTTGAATCGTCCTCTGGAGGACGCGTTAGTAGATTATGATGTTTAAGTTATTGATTGGCTTGCTAACCTGGTATTGCAGCATATGACCCTGCTGAAAAGAAGGACCTCTGCCACCAGTACTCCTGAGGTCACTCACGACCCACTGCTCGATCACCATTCTAGAAAACAGACCGCACGCCAATATCACTCCCGAATGCAGACTATCCAGGCCCCCACGCTTCGCCACACCCGAGAACCCATTTTAACTCAATCCTCCATCACTACCATTGGCTCAAGCCCTTACGACCAACTGTCCGACCCAAAACACCCCTCATACCTCCTATGTATCCTCCTCATACCCTCTCCCCTTCCCCCTCCCCCTCTCCCCCCACAAGATCCCCCACCGAATATCCCGACCCCTCTCCCCTCGCATAACAATACTCAACACCCCCCTCCCCATCCGCAAAATACAACCGTGTCACCGCAATCGGTACACCATCCCTCTTTTCATAAAGGATCTTGACCTTTTCTCCGACTTTAAGGATGCGAGGGCGGAGTTTCTCCAGGATCTCGGGTGGGATGGGGAGGGTGGTTGGGGTGGATGTTGTTGGGAGGGTGAGGGTTGGGGTTGTGGAGGGGGAGAGGGGCGCTGAGATGGTTGCGGTTGTGGCGCGGGGGTGGGTGCGAGATGGGGTGGGGGGTTGAGGGGTTGTGGGGCTGTTCGCGTCTGGGGTGGGTGCGTTGTTCATTGTGAATCGGTAGTTTTGCAGGGTTTTGGATAGGGAGGAGAGGAGGTGGGTCTGTGGATCGAGCAATCTGTTGTGGTTGGAGGTGGTTCCGAGGGGAGGTCTAGGTTTATTCGAGAGAAAGCCTTTGTCGTGGGAGGTGGTTCCGAGCGGAGGTGTAGATTTGATTTTGAGACGGTGTTTTTGACGTGGGAACGGTATGCGTTGTGCTTTCAAAGGCGGGGGGCAGCGTGTCTATTTATCTACTGCATAGCCGCTGTTTCATTTCTTGCATGTATACAAACGATTAAAATCGGGGTTACACGAAATCACGAAACAGCTTCTCGGGTTACACGGATAAACAGGAGTTTCTGAGGTTTCTTTTAGATGGTAACTTTGTCATAGGAACGATATGCGTTGTGATCTGGGGATGGAATTTATGTGATTTGCGGCTGTTTCAATTCCTCCAAATCCTCAAAGAATTAAGTTTTAAGGTTACACGAAATCAAGAAATAGCGTTTTTCGGGTTACACGGACAAAGGGGAGTTTCCGAGGCTACACAAATACTCGTGTTTATCCCGTAGAGTCGAATCATTATCGTTGATTCGGGAATCGTTCTGAAACTTGGGAGTTAAGATATGTATGGATATAGTAATGTAGTAATGTGGTACAATATATACACCTAAAGATCCCGGGAATGCCATGAATAGCCTCTCATCGAAGCTTACCGTGCGAAATATACCCCATTTCAACGCAAGCTTTACAGCTTTAGCACTTTGTACTCGAAAATTATTGCAAAATGCTACTCTATCCCTATGATCAAAGGACTCTCCATCGCACACACTCACAGGAAAACTTGGTGTATCAGAGAGCTAGCTAGGAGAAGAGGACCCCATGCGGGCGATACATTCTGAGATTGTGGGGGGGAATAGGACAGCTTGATGTGTGAGAATGGGAAGATTTCATGGTGATATTAGTTGGAAATGTGAAGGAAAGACGATTTGCGCCTCCTGAGGTCTCTGTCTTGCTGCTGCTTTCCAAGCCACGACTAAACAATCGCATGCTAAGATAGTTCCAGTACATTAACCCTCTGCACTAGCCACCGTATCTAACCGCTGTCTTTCACCCCACAACTAATAATTCCCATAAAACCCCTTCTTCCCATGATATATAACGGCAGTCCCATTCTCATTCATGTGAAGCACCTTTGTCGCCGCAAACGGTGCCAGACTAAAATAAACCAGCACCCTATCGCCAGGCTTGACCGGGCTTCCATGTTCCCAGAAAAGGTCTTTCGGAATCGTCAGCTCCCCAAGCTCACCATCTAGTATCACCACCGCGGTGTCGGAGTTGGGGAGAATTGGGTCTTTCACTCTTCCTTTCGAGGAACTGCCTTCTCCACCGTCGCTTGGTCCTTGGTTGGGCTTTTTGTTTGGGTGGAAGGGGGGAGGGGGGGAGCTTCGGGCGTGTTTGCCGAGGTTCGGTTGTTGTTGAGACATGGCGATTTGCTGGCGACGGCAGGATGTAGCACTCAGGATAAGGTTTGGGCGGAGCGCTCTGAGATCCGAGTATCGTCCTTGTAAGATCTTGTTGTGTTGTTGCGAGACTAGCTTGGTTTGTTTCCTTGTGAACGTATGCAGCTCTGGGCAGTAGGAGGCTACTATGGCTGAGTGTTGTAAGGCCTGGAAGAGTCAGCTTCTGTGGGCATACGGATCGCCGTTAAGGATTCGACATTATCTGAATTTTAAGGACGGATGTTGCGCATGGTGTCCTTCGGGCTCAACGGTACTTGGAATGTGACGACGACTTACTATGTCTGGCTCTGTGGTGCTCTAAAATGATATCTTGTGGGATTGAGAGGTTAGGGCCTTGCCGAAGCGCTTTTGGAAGATGCTATGACTTCTGGAAATTATGGCTGAGAAGGCAATGTTCGGTGGCGTTAAGAAATCGAATGTTTGCTATCGATGAAGAATCGGCTTCTGGCCTGGGAATCGGAGTCTTTTGTACCTTCACATGGTGGCGGTGCATTTTGGGAATATAAAGATAGCCTGCTTCGGGCCCAAGAAAGGATGTCGGTAAACCATCACGAAGGACGACATCCAATAGTGAGGTCGGTATTCTTGATCGGATTCGAAAAGAGACTGCTACCACGCATTTATGTTCAATCATTCCATAAGGGTCAGGTTACTCCGAAGAGCCATTCCCAACCAGGAGTCACAGGGCTTTCTGGGCATTTCGGAGGCCAACCACGTCCGAGCACGATATCGACCAATGGATCCTACTCGCCCTCATCGTTACACAGGCGTCGGGCCGCTTCTTTCTCGTCGTCACGTCCGTAATCGGTATTCTCTTGATGTTTCATGACCAATCACTAGACTCGCCACCTCATTACGAGCAACCTATGCGGCCGCGTCATACTACAGACAGCATGGAACTTGTGATCTCGACACCATTGGATCCACCCAAAAGCGCTGGGTGGAAATGTTGGGGCCGGAGATCTGCATATTCAAAAGCTACGGGTGTTGTTCTTTCTCGAGGACATGACACAAACGGTACTACTACGATAGCTAGGGTCGAAAATAGCATCAACATTGACAGTCCACTAGACTGGGACCCCTAGTTGGCCGCTTAACGCCCGAGAGCCGATATCTTCATGATTCTATATCTCGAAATGCGGCCAGCTGCTCCATATGGACTCGCCCCCCACACCGCTACCTGCGCTTCGAAAAGGCTTGGATTGGCGCAGTGCGGGAGATGTTGGCGACTTCTCGAGGGAATTAGGCTCATAGAGAAAACAGGCCAACACCGGAAGGAGGTGTAGGAATGCCTCTGATCTCTTGACTCCTCCTTTCCTCGCTAGAAAGCGATACCTAACCTTGTCTTATAAGCTTCGAGACGATTTGAGACTTCTTCGCCGTTCCAAAGTTCTTTGCCGTTCTCGGATATTGTCAACTCAGGTACACCAACCTGCTCCACCACGAAGCTTGCGCCAATATTGCCAGCACAAGCCGCAGAGATGATATCGCCTGAAGATTCCATGAAGCCGATTGCAAAAGCTCCGAGAAATGCATTGCCAGCGCCTGTAGTGTCGACCACCTTCGAGTCGATGATTCCGGTGTCGTTCTTCAAAGGGCTGTAGTATGCAGGTAGCCACACGCTTTGCCTTCTGGTCTTCACGAAACAGCCCAAGTCTCCCGCTCGAAGGACAAGCATCCGAGAATGATTTGGCTCAAGGATCTCTGACATCAGAGGAGTACACAGCCGTTCGAAGAATTCCTTGTCAGGCGTTGCAGGCACGTCCAATGCCATGATTCGTGCAAGTTCGTGGTGATTGGGCGAGAAGACGTCAACGACTCGCAAGGCCTTGACAATGCCACGTAAATCTCCAGGCGTGCAAGAGTAGGCTCTTGGTTCCCAGACGATGAACGGCCGCTCCGCTATACCAGCCGCTTTCCGTAGCTCAATCAGCTGAGCAGTCTGCTCGATGATCTCAAGGGGAGCAAGGAAGAAATGGAAACATCGGGAGCCTAGGAGGTTCGTGCCGACCAAAAGCGTAGGATTGATGAATAGTGATGGGGTAAGATATTTGAAGGATTTGGCTAGTTTTTGGAAGGCTGTTAGTGGTGGAGCGACTCAAGAGCTTGTCGGGATTTAGGACGTACTGGACAGACTTGGGTTTAAGTAGTGAAGTTCGCCTCGGGTGGAGAGACAATCGTCTTCTCGAATGACTGATAGAGTGATGCCCCAAATCTCCAAGAGGCGCGAGGTCCCCGGGGGGAAATCATAGCATTGGCGGACAGTGTAGCCAATCTGAGTAGATGATCCGCCAGGACTGAAGAGGCGGGCACCAAGACTTGCTGTTGGGCCGTAAGCAAGACCTGTACATCGACTGATGGGATCAGATAGTGTACCATACGCGCCCGATCCACCAAGTACATCGTCGAACGTCTTGCCGGAGGGAAAGTGTACTCTATCGAGGATAAGCATCCCTAGCGATGTAAAGATGGTTGGTTCTCCAGGAGACATGATGGCAGCAAACCACATGCATGGCTCTCTCTGCACTCGTTGCTGTATGCAATGAAAATCCCGAGGTGGACATAATCAGGCTTTAAGGATCAAATTTGGTGTTGCACGAGAGATGGAAAACTTAGCGTCTTGGCATCGCTAAGAGCGGCTAATCTCCATCGGCTATTCTAGCCATACGCTAACGCTTACAACTTCTACAATAAGCCGCCGCTTCCTACTTGGACTGGCTTTTCTACGGTTACGAACCTACTCTTTCGTCCCAGAGCCTACGTTCTATACTACGAGCAATATGCATATCCAGTCGAGAATGTTTTCGTGACTTGATGCCGTGCGATTGCGCGACAATGCAGTGAGGCAACTGCGTACGAAGGAGGCTGCGCAAACAGCATGATCAGCCTGCCGTTTTCTTCTTCCAACGTTGACACCGATCCTTCCATATATGCGATTAAGTCGTGGTATGTGTTGTGGTGGCATGTGTACCTTTGCTACTGCTGTACAGCTAAGACTTCGTCTCGATAATTCGGAAAGATGGAACGGATGAGTGGTGTATGGGAAGCCCGCAATCAACGCAAAGCTACAAAGCCAGACAAATCAGCAGGGGTGAGATGACTATTCCATGAGATACACCTTGGGCTTTGTGGTGGATTTCATGACGTGTCAGCCGCTCTGATGTCGTCCGTCACTAGCCAGCATATCCGTCTATCACCTCTTCTCGTGATACCACAGTCTTGAGGTGGGCGGAGATCATACTCGCTATGCCACTAGTTGCGTGAGGGTTTGCAAATGGATCGCGAATTCGTCATTCCAACCTTAGTTCCTCATCACATACTCCATGTCGATGCGGAGAGACCTTTCTGCGATATCTATGAGCCATCCAAATCAGTACGGATTACGTATCAAGATGCTCGCCCGCGAAGCGTAGCAAAGCAGAGACTCAGGCAACGGTGCAACATGTGATACAAAGGGAAACTTGGTTTGGAAGAAGGTTATGCCGCAATGGTCAGGGACTCATCCTCCTGCCTCAGTTTGGAATAACAAACGCTAGCGGTACTTCGCCCTTGTCAAGACCATGATACCGACACTTATCGCCAAGAAAGGTGCATTCTCCTTTACCCGGACATCAGCGAACATTTCAAGGGCGTCCCTATTTCGGGAGTTTTACTTGCCCTATTCCAAAGCATTGCCGATGATCGCCTAACCCAAGTACCCGATGACGTGATCCAACGATGCAAACTTCAGCAAGACATGATCTCACTTTGAAAGGACTTCAGATTACTATGGAATGCTATCGACTGTGATTCAAAACATGTTAATGGCAGTATTCGACAAAGGGAACTATAAAGGCAACGGCTCACGGAATGGAGAAACTGCTATCTGACGGTGCACTCTGCCTCAATCAAAGCCGTTGGCACGTATAACGATTGACCTTTTCATTAATAACGTCAGCCAATCCAGAAAGACACGTTGGTTCTACACTTTGGTCCGTGCAAGATCCTTTGAACATGGGAGATCATCTACCGTACTAGGTTGAAGATCGATACAAACCCGCATCAAAACATAATGCGCACAGGTCGATGTATGATTTCTCGTTTATGAATCTTGAATCCTTAGCTCGCTGTTTTCTAACGAAGCAACCATGTGTTCAAGGCCCTGTCTAGTACCTCATGTGCTCTGCTATCTTCGGGCGTGTTGGGCTGTCTCTCAGCTCTCCTTGCTGCTCTTTCGAGAACCCTTTCTTTATAGACCACGTTGTCCCTTTGCCCGATCTTGTAGGAAAGCCCGTGTAAAACCTTGAACTCCGTTTTCTTCTCTAAGTCGAGGTTAGGCTCCAAATCATGGCAAAGATTGAAGGGGCCGGGGGTCGGTAAAGTCCAGTAAGATGCAAGTTTGCAGTATCTTCGACGCTCCGCCTCACACTTTACCAAACAGGGCCATGGTATCTCATGCCCTCACCGTTGATCCTGTTCAAGTGACAGCCACAGACATCGCACTGAAATGCTGGGTATAGCAGCGCGTGACACATCTCGTGCAAGAGGGTTTCCAGACACACTTGTACGGTGCTTGGTACCATAGGCGTCGGCCTCTGAATGTAGATCCAGGCGCGAGGTCCCCGAGTCGCGGTATTGATCTCGCGTCTACCAACGGCTTTTCCGAGGAATCCCGGATCTACCCACCTTACACTAAAATCATCTTTCAATAAGCCAAGAAACCGGAAGTCGTTGTAGATGTCCCATACAGGCACAAGATCAAACTCGCAGATCAGCTCCTCCGAACCGTCGCCGAGTTCTGACTCATACTAATACTAGAGTTCAAGCGCATCTTGCTTGATGGGCTAGTCAATGTGTCCCGATATAATATTGACGAAAGCGTCGGCGATCTGCTGGGCTGTGAAGAGGCGCCACTCAAGATTGACGCCATTTGTTGGATCGATTGAGTTGATACGAAAGGGGGTATGGTCTGCAACTGTGATGGGGGAGGCAGTGTACCTATCGTACTTCTCACATGCTGGAGGCAACGGTATACGTGGGCACATGTTTGGGAGAGCTTCGTTGTGGGAAATGACCGATTATTGGAGGAGTTGTAATGATTTGTGAGAGTGACGAAGAAGTTTGAAAAGGGAATGAATGCTGGGAAAAAGTGATGTGAGTAACATTGATGACTTGTATCGAAGCCAATCGTGAACTTCGCAAAGAGCTTATAGATACGAAAAGAATCGAATCAAACATCGCCATCGGATAAGCTTTGTTGTGGGCTAATAAAAGCCTCATCGTTTTATCCGCCATTATTCTTACGAAAGTACAAATCTATTGTCTTGGCGAGGTGCGCCACAGGAGCAGAAGAAAAGCATGATGTCTGATTACAGGAGAAGACGTTGAGAGCATGGACAATAGATGGCTAGGTTTATGGATGAATCATTAAGGTAGATATAGGTGACAAAGGATGACCAAGATTTCAGGCAATCGTGACATCATGATACACGCAGCCAAATCTATATTCTAGGTCCTTGTAACGGCCTGCTCGAGAGAGAAAGGTGTCTCTCAAAATCAAGAGGACAGAATTTAGCGCATAGCAGGTCTCATAAAACTGAAAGTAAGAACGTGTGGAGTCGGCTTATAAGGAGACATCTTTGACCTCTCCGTTGGGGGCCTAGATATACGAATGAAAGTACCTAAGAAGTATGTAATAAAGAGTAACTAATGAATCAGGCAGTTGTGTCACTAAGTCAGCAAATGAGCAGTCATGCTCGTTCCCAGATGGAATCATACTACTACGTCCTTTCTTATATCTCCTTTCACCAAGGGCATCATGTTAACGGTTCCCTATAAAATGCCTGTCATTTGATACGCGGGTATCGGTTAGAGAGTACGCGGATAACCGAGGGCATTAACGAGTATGGTGTCTATCATGCTTTATGTCGACGAATGATACTCTTAGCGAGTGCCATAGTAGTGATAAGATCATACCGAATGGAAGATACAGTCATGACTTCTTATATCAGGTTGTTTATAAGTACTTACTACTAAGATATTATCTTGTATGAACAAAAGTTAACGAATTTTACTCTCAGACCAGTACATAACATCACTTACAGCACATCCATAGATAATTAATGTGCATCCTGGGTTGTAGTTGTCATCTATATCGCGCCAGATTTGCATGATGGATGTGATATTCGTGCTACACGGGTGTGAGGCGTGCGATTTTTATGGACTTTGGGAGGTTTGCAATTCTGGTAAAGGATATTGAGCGAACAAGACGTGATTTGTGATGCGTGGAGGGTTTGAAATACTTGTGATACTTGTATTTAATACGTCTGAGATCAACGTTTCTGAAATGAACGAGTGTTTCAATAGGATGGGGGAGAGTATTGGATGGATTTGTGGTGTCTAAGTTGTTGGTGCTAAGTAGGTGTGGGACGTGTAGGGATTGTAGTACTTTGATTACTGATGATGCGTCTGATGTTTTTGAGCCTTTTGATGCTTGTATTACTAATACTACTCCAACTACTTGCAAGACTCAGACTACCTAAACTACCTAGACTGCGTAGCCCACTCACCCCCGTCAACACCATCCACCCATAATGAATCTTAATCCTAGCCATTGCAAATTCCAGGGTCAAATAACGAAGTGCCTCAATGTTTCAAATATAAGAGAGAAGTCAGAATTCGAAGATGGAAAATTCTTTGCACTAGATCCCGAGCGAGTTGCTAGAGTGGGAATTTGGGGAATTGGAACGGATCTGTGGGAGAGGAGTGAAGTGTTCTTGTTATGGGTTTGCCTTGGTGAGGGTGTATATGTTTGCGTTTGGGATGTGGGGTTTTGGATGATTTGATACATTGAGTATCATCTGCATTACTCCCATCAATGCCACGATACTTGTGGCCGGCATACTAAACACAAAGTGATTATGAAGAATACAAGCTTATAAATTTCCCTGCAGTAGATTCTTAATATAGATATGAAAGAAGAACGGCGGTGAGATCCACATCTTGATAGGGTTGAAATTTGAGGGTAGGAAGCGTATCAGATGGAGGTGGAGATGAGTATGGTTTGCGGTTTTGCGTGGGGGTTGCAAGGGAGATCGAGATGCGGTTGGCGTTGGAGTTGAAGTTGGAGTATCGATGGCATATGAACATAAAATATTCGTAACGTGTATATCATTGCATTCTCCCTTTCTCTACAGTAACCCTCTCGTACTTGTTACGGATGACTTCATACGTAGAGGTGTCATGCGTGTTGGGGATGGGGATGAGGGTAGAGATCCAGAAGGACTTTGAGTTAGAAGGTGGGTATGGAGTAGAGATTGGTATGATTAGTTCTTGGATTCGTGGTTGGTTGTTGTTATAGAGGAGACTTGGACTGGGCGGTGAGATATATGAATCTGGTTCGGAGTTGGAAGTGTGGAAGTGTGGAATCGAGTTGGGGTTTCAGATATATGAGAAGGGGGGTATAAAGTAGCGATTGGCAAGATTAATTTACTGGACTCCTGCTCGGTTGTTGTTATAAAGAAACACTCGGACTATGCATTACACCACAGGCATGATTGTAGTGTGGAAAAGTGAAGAGGTACTAGATTGTAGAAGTGGTCGGAGTTCAAACGTACAGGCGAGGGAGAAATTAGCAACACTTCTAACAAGATGTCCCACAATCTACACGAAAATGACCCTACCACCTACGCAAACTCCGACCGCCTCACCGTCTTCTCCACCACCTCGGCAATCTTCCTCATATCCTTCGCGCTCCGATACGGAATCTCATGCGCAAACCCCTTGATCTCATGACATAACCTCACCTTCGGATCGCACATCTGCACCATCGCCTCGCCCAGCTCCCGGACCGGATCCAACTCGGCAAGTATATGTCCCGTCGGCTCCCGTAATCGTACGGTATCCACCTCGGCAAACATGCGATGGGCCTCGTAGTCGCTGTAGGGGCGATCGATGCCGTTGTCGACGACCTGCTGGTGGATGCGCTGGTAGGCGAAGCGCATCATGGGCGGGATCAGCTCGCCGTCTTCCCAGTTGGCGTTGCGCTCGTCCTTGAGCATGTCCGCTTGGGTGGGGTTGCGCTTCAGCTCGGCGGCGAGGGCGGCGTTGGCGAGGGCGAGGGTGGGGGGGACGTATTCGTGCTGGATGACGAGGGGGGTGACGTCGAGGCCGAGGTCGGGGGTGGCGGACCAGGGCATGGTGCAGTTTTGGAAGATGGCGCTGCGGAAGGGGCCGGGTTCGTGGGGGCGCTCGTGGGCGTGGCGGAGCATGAGGGAGCCGATTATCATGGCGCCCTGGGGTTGTGTTAGTGGGTTTGGGTTGGTGTGGGGATGAGGGTGTAGCTATGGAGTGATTGGGGTTGGTGGGGTTTTTCGATGAGGATGGAGAAGTGTAGAACATGTAGGCAATGGATATGAAGGATTTGGGGTTGTAGAAGGTTGATAAGTGAGAATCGGGAAGAGAAGAGCAGTAGAAGGTGCATAACAGAAAACATTGGGTGATATCCAGTGACTCAAAGCACAAACTCACAGCACTGAACCCCCAAGCGGCATCAAAAGGACCCTCATCCTCGATGGTCTCTTCAATCAAGTCATGTACGGATTGGAACTCATGGAGCGACGGAACGAAGAACCAGCAGTTGTATTTCTGATCGGGGTAGATTTCCCCTATGCTCGGCGCCGGTCCGCATTCGTAGGGGCCTTGGAGGAAGTAGTATTCCCAGTGGGAAGGTAGCTGTGCGCGGATCGGTGCTGTAGACTAGATGTCAGCATGTGCACGGGAATTGTTTTGAATATGCTAGGTGGGATTGTAAATGAAGACGTTCGTGCTGAGAGTCATTGTGCTTGGATGAGTGTTAGAGGCAGACATACCCGTTTGAGCCTCGAAGATGGAGGCATTGACACCGAAGCCATGAACCATGAGAATTTTGACCATGACGTCTGTTGTTGAGTGGTAGTTGCTTTGCTTACGTAAAAGAGAATGGAAGGAGGGATGTTATCGTGATGAGGCTTCTTCCCATGTATCGTGACTGTGACTTCGGAATGAAAAAGCAGGGGGCTTTGTCGTATGAAAGAAAGGAGATGAAAGATGTCAGCCCCCTGCAGTCGAGTCCACGATCTCGGTTGCAATCATATGCGATGCCCATCCGGCCCACCCGTCAAATTCGGCATCGAGTTCAGCCACGTGTTGGGGCCGAGTGGTACGCGACTGACTGTGCCTCTTGGGTTGATATGTGGAGTATACACAGTAGTGGGTTTTGCTATCTTCCAATTGTCAGAGTGAGTGAGTGGAGCCTGATGCGAAGAGATTAGGTACTTCATTCTCACCAACAAGCGGTCAGTTCAATGAAGATACGCTCGGATGTAATGTCTCAAGGACCTAAGAACCATACCTCATGCTTCCGACTTACTTCCTGCAGGAGTTCGGCCTTAGCACTGCAGCATACTTTTGACCAACAAGTTTATGCTTCGCCACGTTGTGATCCACTCTTGCCATGCCAGGTTGCATTCGCTGGGCTTTTCCGAACATGCAGCTCGGGGGGTTTACCGTAAGGGGAGTTCGAGTTCTCTTTCCCAGCGGATGATGGCGTTGAGCGATGTGAATACGAATGCGCTGACAGGATTCGTGTTTCATTTTCAGATGGCTGGGTGAATCTCCGACATATATATTCCTACTGCGAGTTAAAGTTTGATAGAGAGCTGTCGACGGTGTTTAATAACGTCACCATGAATAAGTTTGGCCCATGGATAAGTTTGGCATCGCGGTGCCGTACCCTTTACTAGAAAATGCTTGCGATCTGCACGTATGAGGTATGTATGTAGTCAGATCAAAGGTGGATGAAATCAGCGACAGCCTTACCGGCGGCAGTGTCAGATAACGGCCGAACCTAGCCTAGCGGTCCAAACTCTACCTTGAATGATGCGCGAACATGTCCGGGGTTTGACGCTTCTCTAGCGTCCATGCTTGCACCTGCATCCTAACCCCAAGTGCTTAGTACCCTGCTAGTAAGGCACCTTACCGTACTAAGCTTACTGTGCTCAAGTAGTGCAGGAACGGGCCCCTCCGAGACGGAGAGATAGACTACCCGCACCGATCAGATCCGCACCAAAGGATCCGGCGATCGAGCTTCCACATTACCTTATTTCATCGACACCTCTCCATACGACTCCATCCGGAGTACCTTAGCAGAGATGGAATCCCTTCTCGCACGCTAGGTAACTTCCTGTCTCGTTGGACCCAATTCGATGCGTCAGCAGTGCAATCAGCCGTAATCTAGCGGTGTGTCATCGTCACGGCCTGGTGAAGGATATCGGTAGGAAGGTATGTTGGAGTGGGTGCTGCATAGTAATCCATCTCGATGCACATGCAGGCTTGAAGCTCTCCTTGATTAGCATGACTCATCTAATATGATAATCTATGACTAAGGTAATGGCTGCCGACGCCTTGGCAATGCTCGCTCGTCCATCCTACGCTTGAACGCCAGAGTGACCGTCATCTCTCGTAGCCTCATCCAGACTTCTCCATATGCCCATCCAGAGACCGCCGCCCCAACTCCTCGCTGTGAAGTGGAGTGGGCAGGTCTGGTCGAGGAGGCGGCAGGATGGCATCCGCGGAATTCATCATCATACCCTTGGCCGATGCATCCTCCACTGACCCGTCCGCCATCGCCTGTTGCCTCTTCTTCATCAGTGCAACGTTGGCCGGATTGCGCTCGTACGTCGCGAGAGCAGCCAGCAGCGTGAAGATCGAAAGGTAGGTGCAGATTCGCATCTGCTCGTTGAACGAGTCCGTGTATACTTGACCCACCCGAGCTTGGTTGGCCGGACTCAATGACCCAATCGTGTTCAACGATTGCTCCAACGCTTTCAGCTTGGCAGGGTCAAGCACGCCTCGAAGTTGTTGGCTGAGCTTGTTGTTGAGGACAATGGTCGCCATGGACAGGCCGATGCTGCCGCCGAGTACACGAGCCTGACTCAGAGCGCCTTGCGCAGCAGCTGTAGCGCATAAGCATTGACCACCCCTCAAGGGGTCTTTGAGTACGGAATGACATACCCGCATCTTCAGACTTGATGGCCAGATTCGTCATGAGTGTACCGCCCGAAAACGTCAAACCGATCCCAAGCCCCAGAATGATTTCGTAGCCATATGTCGGCTTGTATATCTCTCTACCTCCACCCAGAGTCGACATGAGGCCGCATCCTAGGAGGATCAAACACGAGGCAGCTATCAAAGTATGGGAGGTCAAGTTCTTTTTGGAAGAGGCCGCGCCGCCTACGAAACTACCTGTTGCAATGTCAGGCTTAGCGCATAGTATTGAAAGCACTCGCTATCTCACCAAAAGCCATGGAACACAATAGGGGTAGCAGATGTACACCAGCCATAATGGGAGTGTCTCCATTGACAATCTGAAAGCGTTGGGGTAGATTGATCAGGGCAACGAAGAAGGGAAAGCCAGTGAGGAGCACAAGACTGTAGATCGTTAGCCGATTGCGAACATCTTGGACGTCGTCCGAGTGTCTACTAACAGGATGGCGGGGCCGATTGGTCTGGATATGGCAATGGTCATGGGGAAGATCGCTCGGAGCCGATGGGTGGGGCCGAATGAGAGCCAGGATGTCCAGGTGAAAAAGGCAATCCAGCAAACCCCGGAGAACGTCAAAGTACAGATGATGGTCGGACTTCTCCACGAAAATGCTGTGCTTCCACCTTCTTGGAGCGCAAAAACAAGTAGTGTGGATCCTCCCAACAGTAGGACGGCACCCAACCAGTCCACTTGTTGGAGCGATCGCAAGGAGATTCTCGGTCGTGTGTAGGTCTTTTCCGCTCGGGGCCAACAGAGGAGTAGAACTGCAATTCCCACGGCAGCGGCCGGGGCGTTGAACAGATAGATCCAGCGCCACGAGGCCCTTTCCGTGATGACACCGCCGAGAATGGGTCCTGTAGGCGTAAAGTGAGTACTATCCAGAGACATAAGGAGACATGGACAGCAATGTCATACCTAGGACAGATCCTACTGCAAGAGTGATTCCGATCAATCCACTGAGGGCACCCCAGTATTGGACAGGCGTGACCTCTGCCCCAACAACCATGAGCATTGAATACAAGCCGGCCCCTCCGATCCCTTGAAGCACTCGTAGGGCAATCAGCTGGTTCAAGGTCTGTGCCAGCCCGCCACCAAGGGAGAATGCAGCAAAGAGGACATAAGCCAGGATGACTGCTGCTTGCCGACCAATTCCGTCACTCAACCGCGTGAAGATGGTTGCAAAGCCTGAATTGATTGTTCAGCGATCCCCGATGTCCACTTGGTCTCCGACGCTGCACGTACCCATGTATGATAAAAGATATCCCAAGACTACCCATGTTACCTATACAGTGGGATCAGAAGTAGCCAAGTCCGAGGGAAGACGAGACTGACGGTGGTGGAGTTCCCGAAGAAGTCGCCAATGGTGACCAGGGCAGTGGCAGTGATGGAAGTCTCGATGTTGGCCAGCAAAAGCCCCAGAGCAAGACTGGTGTGTATCAGTGGTGTTCATTCTGTCGCATTGTACGGCTTCCTTCCTCCAGACTGTCCCACTCACCTTGACAAAACACCCGCGAGCCGCCAGCCTCGTAGCGGCTTTTGTACATCACCCTTGAGATCGGTAGGCATCTTTTCGCCGTGCTGCATGCTTAGACCTTCTTCGGCGGCATTGACATGCGACATGACTGTGGATGCGATAAGCTGTTAGATTGCTCCAATGCAGAGGGTTAGGTCCAGGTAGACCATGGAGTAACGGAACTTGCGCGAAGCTGAGTTCGAATTGTAGAAAGGCGGTGAGTGACGGTAGTGAAAGGAGTGAGGGTCGTTGCTTGAGGGAAGGGGTGTAGGGAAGGAATGGGAGTTGTCGATATTGAGTGAGGGAAGGAGAAGAAAGAAGTGTGAGGCATTCGGCAGATCGGCGCAATTATTTGCCCGTGGTTTGCCCAAGTCGGCACGAGCCGAGGTACGATCCTCTAGTGACGGTGACCGGGTGAAGTCAATTCACACGCACATTGCTGAGGTAAGATTAGTCATCCGAGTCTGACGGATCAAGCCACAGGCCAGGTGTGATCTGATTACACCGTACTTCGCAGTTCGTCAAGATTGCAGCATTCCGAAGATTCACTAGCTGTGGAGGTACATCAAAGGACAGAGAATGGAGGGACATGATCGGGTACATTTCATGTCGGCTCCTTTCAATGGCGCGATATGCCGACAGCTAAGGTAGGTACCTACAGTAAGGTAAGTACCTACAGTAAGGTATGTACTCTAGGTCAGGCAGCCTACTTCGTACTTTGATCTACGACTAAAGTACCTTAAGATAAGCGATAAGGTACTAGTGCTAGCTCTCCCGCAAGCCATGCCTCATCCGGATGACTAGATCTGCATTGAGCGAGCCGCTAGGGAATACTAGCGCGGGCTTAGTGGCTCGGCACTCAAGAAGAATTTTCATCGAGATCAACGTCAAAATACGAATTGCTGATGTTGGACGACCGACCAACTCCAACTGCAATGCCTGCTACCGGCTTACTCCCCCTGTCCCATCGCAACAACTCCGAAACACTAGTTGGTCAACGAAGGATTCCACTTCCACTCGTTCACCCACCCCCCCCCCCCCCTTCCATCCTCACGATATTCCTCACGATCGATATGTATCCGCTGTTGCCTGTCGAACCTGGTGACATTAGGCTACTTCGAGGATAAACACCACGCGATATGCAGCTACACGCCTCGTGGGTCCGTCCATGCCATCCTCAGCTCATCTAGCTCTCTGCGGTAAGCAATAGGACTCATCGGTGTGCCGTCCTTAGTCCCTCTACGGCGCCTTCACGTCCGGTGCAAGTTGCCAAAGTAGCACCAATCTCCCAAGATCTGACCATTGATGCTCCGAGCACTGCCATGGATCTGACACGCCTAGTCATCCTGTTGCCATGCTCGCTTAGGCGACCCGACCATCGGTGTAGCTGTACCCACCAAGATGGGATGGATCTCGATACCACACACAAGGCTATACCACAGATAGCACAAGGGCCAACTCGGTTTTACGTGGTCTCACCGGGATGCGAAGGATTTGATGTAACATCTGTGGTTCAGCTGCACGCGGGAGACGTGGTCCCTGGCCAAGATAGATATGATCAAGTCCTTCGCCGTCAGATTTAGAGACACATCCAGCGTTCTTCACTTTCACTCAACTTCAACATATCATACGAGGAGGACTCAACCCTTCACCTAGCCTTCAAGATGAGGGGAGCACAGATTCCAGGCGATATCGCCGTCATTGGCATGGGCTGTCGTTTCCCTGGCGATGCAAAGTCTCCTGCCGAGTTCTATGACATGCTTCTCAAAAAGCGCTCAGGCTGGTCGGAAGTCCCCCAAGATCGTTACAATGTCAACTCATTCTACCATCCGAGCTATGAGAGACATGGTACCATCGTTTGCAAAGGCGGCCACTTTATGAAAGATGATCCTGGGTTATTCGACGCCCCTTTCTTCTCCATGACCCAAGGTGAGGCGAATGCCATGGACCCACAACAAAGGATTCTGCTTGAGACCACATACGAAGCCTTCGAAAACGCCGGACTTCCGTTGAACAAGGTCGTCGGCTCCGACACAGCATGCTTCGTTGGTGGCTTCACACGGGAGTATGACAATGTGACTACATCTGAGCTCGCCAAGACCCTCCTCTACACAACGACTGGTAACGGGCTTACGATGATGTCCAACCGGCTATCCTGGTTCTATGATCTTCACGGCCCATCCGTCTCGCTCGATACAGCATGCTCTAGTTCTTTGGTTGCACTACACCTTGCCTGTCAGACAATCAAGACTTCGTCAAGTGACACCCGGCAGGCGATCGTCGGGGGTGTCAATCTCATGCTGCATCCTAACCAAATGACCACGATGAATCCTCTACACTTCTTGAGTCCGGACAGCCAATGCTTTTCCTTTGATGACCGCGCCAACGGCTATACCCGAGGAGAAGGTATCGGCATCATGGTGCTCAAGCATATCGACGATGCCATCCGAGATGGAGACTGTATCAGAGCAGTCATTCGCGGTACCCAGGTGAACTCTGACGGCAAAACCCCTGGCATCACGTTGCCAAGCTCGGCAGCGCAGGCCTCCTTGATCCGCAAGACCTATGCTGCGGCAGGTTTAGATCCCGCCGACACGGGTTACTTCGAAGCTCATGGTACTGGAACAGGTACGTCTTTGCTACCGTCGTTGCTTTGAATCCCTGCATTTCCCTCAACCCCTCATCTCTCGTCTTTTGCCGCTGCCAAGAGAGACGCCATCACTGACCAGGACCCAACAGGAGCTGGTGATCCTCTTGAAGTCGGTGCAATTGGATCCATCTTTCATCGAACTCCTAAAGACTCCACTGCCCCATTGTACATTGGGAGTGTGAAACCAAATATTGGACATCTAGAGGCTGGCGCTGGATTAGCAGGCCTCATCAAGACTGTCCTTACTCTCGAAGCTGGCATTATCCCACCAAACATTAACTTCATCACTCCTAACCCCAAACTTCGACTTGATGAATACAACTTTGTGGTCCCTACGTCACCAACTCCTTGGCCTACGCAGGGGCTCCGCCGCGCGTCTGTCAACTCTTTCGGCTACGGAGGTACAAATGGCCATTGTATCCTTGATGATGCATATCATTATCTTGCCGAGCGTGGGATCAAAGGTCGGACTCATACCGTCAAAAGTCCCATGCCCCAGAGTCCTGAAGCGCTATCAACCGACTCGGGGGTAGGGATGGAGGAAACCGCGACTGACCCCAAGAGCTACTTCAGATCCGATTTTCAACCGAAGCAGAAGCTCGCTTTTGCACTCTCTGCTCCCGAGCAAGGTGCAGTCTCCAGGCTCGGCGAGACTCTCGCATCCTATGTGGACGACATTGACGCCGCAAAGGATGCCCAGACAGCCAATATACTAGAACAGCTGGCCTTCACTCTCAGCAATCGCCGCTCCACTTTCCAATGGCGTACTGTCGTTGTCGCGGACCACACCGAAGATCTCAAGCAACAGCTAAGCAAACTTGCGAAGCCCGCTCGCGCTTCCAAGCCTCCATCAGCGCTCTTTGTTTTCACGGGTCAAGGTGCACAGTGGCATGCCATGGGTAGGGAACTCTTGGCCTACGAACAATATGAGGCTTCTCTTTGCAAGGCAGACAACTATCTCAAGTCTATTGGCGCTCCCTGGAGTGCTTTGGAAGAGCTGAATAAATCCAAGGAGGATTCCCGTATCAACAAGCCTGAACTCTCTCAACCACTTTGCACGGTATTGCAGGTCGCTCTCGTGGATCTTTTGAAACGCTGGAACATCCTACCGACTGTGGTTGTCGGCCATTCGAGCGGCGAGATTGGTGCTGCCTATGCGATGGGTGCAATTACGGCGGAGAATGCTTGGAAGATTGCCTTCCACCGAGGTCGCTTGGCAGCAAACATCAAGGTCATTGCTCCCCACGTGAAAGGCGGTATGCTGGCTGTTGGCCTCTCGGAAGCCGATGTCGAACCATATCTCGAGACGTTGAGAAAATCTGAGAGCGACGTACTCTCGGTGGCGTGCATCAACAGTCCTTCCAGCGTTACGGTCTCTGGCGACATAACAAGACTGACTGAGCTTGAGGCTGTTTTGAAGGAGCATTCGGTCTTTGCTCGTAAGCTCGCAGTTGAGAATGCATACCACTCTAGACATATGCAATACCTCGCCGACGACTATCTCAAATCGATCGAGGATATCAAGCCTATTCATGGTGAATCCGTCTCTGGCGTCACGATGATATCTAGCGTGACTGGCAAAGCCATCTTGGCTGAGGATCTTGGACCAGCGTATTGGATAAGCAATATGGTTTCTCCTGTCCAATTCGTGAGCGCCGTCGAAGGCGCATTCATCACACCAAAGGGCGAGCGCCGTAAGAAAGCCAATGTGGTGGATGTCATTGTCGAAATTGGGCCACATGCTGCATTGCAAGGGCCGATCAAGCAGACTTTGTCACAGATCAAGAAGGAGGACACAAGTTATCTTACAGCGATTCGTCGAGGAGAGACTGCAGAGTTTGCAGCCCTTCAACTCGCTGGCGCCTTGTGGAGTCGAGGTGCTGATGTCAAACTCGATCTGGCAAATAGCTTGAAGTCCACACCTAAGCAGTTCGTACCCTTGAGCGATATGCCCAAGTACCCATGGAACCATGAAACCAAATACTGGCATGAGGCTGCCCCATCGAAGAGTCATCGATTCCGTCACGCTCCACGAACGGATTTGCTTGGCTATCCCGTGCAGGAATTCAGCATGCTTGAGCCTCAATGGAAGAACATCCTCTACATAGCTGAGCTTCCATGGATAAGTGATCACAAGGTTCGTGGGAACGACATCTATCCAGCCGCTGGAATGGTCTGTGCTGCTCTCGAGGGCGCTCGTCAAATTGCAGACAAGTCTCGTGTTGTGGACAGCTTCCAGTTCGGTGATATATCTATTGGGCGTGCACTGATGATTCCGCCCTCCGACCCCGGAGTGGATGTCTTTACACGTCTGAACCCACAGAAGACCAAACTTCAGTCAGCAGACATGAGCCCGTGGTACGAATTTACCTTCAACTCCTTGGAGGTACCAGAGGCCAAGGACTCCAATTATGTGGAACATGCTCGCGGATTTGTGGCCATCAACTATCGGCCTAAGAGCAACGAAACCTTCCCAAATATCAACGAAACCACTGCGGAGGCAGCGAGAACCAAGAAAGAGTACCAAGACATTGAGAGCAGCGGCATACTGGACGTATCCAAGGAGACTCATTATACAAACACCATGGAGATGGGTTTCGACTATGGCCCAACTTTCCAGGGACTGACCAGTGCTAAGATTGCTCATGGGCAAGCCTCTTTCACCATAACCATCACGGATACAGCGGCAATCATGCCAGCAAACTTCGAGTACGAGCATCTGCTGCACCCATCGACATTGGATGCAGCGATTCAATCTGCTTCACAGGCTATGAGAATGTCAGCAAAGAAGACGTCAGAGTCTATGGTCCCGACCGGCTTTGAAGGTCTCCGTGTGTCTGCGAATATGCCCAAGGGTCCTCATACTCAGCTAGTGGGCTTCTCCAAGGCTCACAAGACAGGATATAGGGATAACACTGCTACGATCATGATCAGCAATCCTGCTTGGGAAGAGAACATGCTTGAGATCCATAATCTGGGTTTCACCGGGCTTGGTGACAACAACGACCAATTGATAGATGATGATCAAGAGGTCGCGCTCCGAAAGATGTGCACAGAGGTCCACTGGAAGCCAGACATTGCTTTACTTGACGTACAAGCGAATCAGCATCAGGTTCTTTGCGGTCAAGGTGTTGAATCGCCACAGGAGCTCGACGATTGGGGTTTGGTCGCGACGAAGGCGACCGCTCTATTCACCAAACGTGCCCTACAATCTTTGACACCTGAGATCGAGGCCAACTTACCAGCTCCACACTTCAAGCATCTCGTTCAGTGGATGCGCGATAGATACGAAGAGATGAAAACGGGCAAGCTTGATTATCAAAACGGAGCAGACTGGTCTCACTTGAGCGCTCGAGATGAAGAGAAGGCTATCGCAACATACTCCGAGAAGTACCCGGAAGATGGCAAATTAGTCTGCGCCATCGGAAAGAATCTGCACGCAATCCTCGAGGGTACTATCCAACCTCTAGAGATCATGACACAGGACGACATGCTCACAACCATCTATGCCGAAGGGCGTACGCTTCGATCCGGCTTGTCGATGTTCAAGGAATGGTTCGATCTTCAGGGTTACAAGCAACCTGACATGAAGGTCCTCGAAATTGGTGCTGGTACCGGTTCAGTCACATTGCCTATCCTTCAGGTATTAGGTGGCCAAGGGGGCAGGACACCACGCTTTGGTTCATACTGCTTTACAGACATCTCCACTGGCTGGTTTGAAAAAGCCCAAGAGCTTTTCAAACCTTGGCAGGGGAGGATCGATTTCAAGAGATTGAACGTCGAGGAAGATGTCTTTGACCAAGGCTTTGAATCCGAATCGTTCGACGTCATCGCCGCAAGCAATGTATTGCATGCCACCAAGCGAATGGATATCACTCTGGCAAATTGCTACAAGCTTCTCAAACCGGGCGGCAAACTTGTCGTCGGCGAATTGACATATAGCCAAGACTGCATTGGTTTGGCCTTTGGTACGCTACCCGGATGGTGGTTGTCCGAAGACGGTCGAACAGGTGGGCCTCTGATGACACAAGAGGACTGGCATCGTCGACTTCAGTCAGCCGGCTACTCAGGCCTTGACATGGCAGTCGGAGCAAGCGATACTCTTGGGGACGCCAAGTTGTCGATGATGGTTTCATCGAAGCCGATCGCCAATACCAATACCGATCTACAACAAGTGGTGGTCATCAAGCCGAGTACGAGATCCGCAAAAGGCATGGAGATAGCTGCGGCAATGAAGGATGTGTTCCCAAACATCAAAGTCGACGTTGTCGACCTCAAGACTGCAGCCTCACGAGCAACCGCAGGCGACCTTCTGAAGCCTGGGCTCAGCGTTGTTTCCCTTCTTGAAAGTGACGAGCATGTCTTTGCGCGCTCCGACAAAGGTTCCTTTGAAGCAATTCGAAGTGTAATTCTGCACTCGACCAAGCTTCTCTGGGTCACTTGTCACGCCCAGAAGGATGGTCTGCGAAATCCAGAGTCATGCGCTATCTCCGGTCTATTCCGTGCGGCCAAGTCGGAGAACGGAAGGCTCTTCCTGCAGGAACTTCATCTTAAGAACCGGGAAAGAACTGAATCCGCAGATGCCGCCAAGATCATTGGGCGAGTTGTTGGATCTACATGGGCAGCCGATGAGAACGCAGAGGTCGAGGACGAGATTGTCGAAGCCAACGGCATACTCACCGTTCCTCGATTATTCGACGAGGAACATATGAATAGGACACTGCAGACCATGCATGCTCTACCTCAGCCAGAACCCCAACCACTTTCGGCAATCTCGCAGCCCTTGAGACTCGCTGTCGGGAAGCCCGGCTTGTTAGACTCTTTGTACTTCGAAGACGATCAGACCGTCCTGGAGCCCTTAGCTGCTGAAGAGATTTTGATTGATGTAAAAGCCGCAGCCTTGAACCAGAAGTATGTGGAGTGTCATCCCAGACGTGCGATTGAATGAACTGACTGTGCCTTAGTGACTTGACCGTAGCTATGGGCCAGGTGCCCGGTCTCACCCTTGGGTTCGATGGCAGTGGATATGTCAAGCAGATTGGCTCCTCGGTAACCGGCATCAAAACTGGAGACATGGTGGCATTCGTTGCACCTGGAGCAATCGCCACTCAAATCCGTGTCAACAGCACGCTCGTACATGTTTTGCCCAAGGGTATGCGTTCCGAGGATGGTGCATCGATCCCGCTTGTCTTCATGGCAGCATATCAGAGCTTGATAGAGACGGCCCGCCTGTCCCAGGGCGAACGAGTCCTCATCCACTCTGCCGCAGGAGGTATACTTGTCGAGCTCCGTTATTTTACCCAAGATACTGATGATTCTCAGGACTCGGTCAAGCTATGATACAGATCGCCCAATATGTTGGCGCGGAGATCTTCGTCACAGTCAGCTCAACTGACCGAGTTGAATTGATGAAAGACCTCGGCATCCAAGAGGATCACATCTTCAGTTCACGCGGGCTCAGCTTCTCAAAGGGGATTGCCCGCATGACCAACGGCGAAGGAGTGGACGTTATCATCAATACCCTTACAGGGGAACAGCTGAGGCAGACCTGGGCATCCATCTCGCCGTTTGGCAGATTCATCGAATTGGGGAAAAGGGACGTTTCTGCCAACGGTAAATTAGAAATGAAGCACTTCGCTGCTAACGTTTCCTTTTCTTTGGTCAACATTCAGGTATAGTCTCATCCATCTCTATTCGCTTCACGAGGTTGACTATCTTTTAGGAACTTTGCCGTCGCGCTCCTGCCAAAGCTGGAGCACTGCTATCTAAAGTATTCAATCTATTCCGTCTAGGGGTGCTCCAAGTCGTACATCCCGTTACGGTTTTTGATTATTCGGACATCCAGACTGCCTTCCGCAATATGCAGAATGGCCTCCACACTGGCAAAATTGTCCTAAAGGCGAGCGAGGAGTCCATAATACCAGCCCTGCCACACGATCAACATCCTCTGGAGCTCCGTGCGAATGCAACCTACGTACTTGTTGGAGGCTTGGGTGGTCTTGGTCGAGGCCTTGCCCCTTACCTCGCAGAACATGGAGCCAAACATCTCGCCTTTTTCTCAAGAACGGATGACGTCCAGCCTGCTGCCCAGAAAATCTTAGATCAACTAAGGGAGCAAGAAGTTGAGGCAAAGGTCATTGTCTGCGACGTAGCCAACCCAGATGCATTGAAAAAGGCCGTTGCTCAGATTGGCCGAGATATGCCACCCATCAAGGGAGTCATCCAAGGAGCCATGGTACTTCGCGACGGTCTCTTCGAAACCATGCCTTACGAGAACTGGAGTCAGGCTACCACCCCCAAGATTCAGGGCAGCTGGAACTTGCACGAACAGATGCCTCGCGATCTTGACTTTTTCATCATGCTTTCGTCTCTTGCCGGCATTCTTGGCAACCGTGGCCAATCCAACTACTGCGCTGGTAACACCTTTCAAGACCAATTGGCAATCTACCGCCGGGAGCAAGGGCTCGTGGGTCAGGTTATTGATCTTGGCGCTATTGGAGGGTTGGGATGGTTCGAGGAAAACAAAGAGAATCTGAAGTTTGCCGAAACAATGCAAAATCTCATCGTCGGTGCGGACGAATTTTTCATACTCATGAAGAGCGCCATGACAGGATACTCACACGGGAACAACAAAGTGCCGGTTCAAATGATCACGGGGGTTGGCAGTGGTGGTCTGAACAAAGCCAATCGCGCCACCGGTGCCCAGATCGACTACTACTGGCTTGAAGAAGCACCTCGTATGTCGTACCTACGCCAGCTCGACTTGAAGAGCACATCGCAAGCGGAGGCAGGTGACACGATGGGAGAGTTCAAAGGCGCGGTCACCGCTGTGACGACCCTGTCGCAAGCCACCGATCTCATTCAGAATGTCGTTGCCAGCAAGCTGGCCAAGTCGATGATGATCTCCATGGACGAGATCGACGTCAACCGCCCTGTGTCCTCGTATGGTGTCGACTCCCTGGTCGCGGCCGAGATGCGCAATTGGTGCTTCAAAGATCTCAAGGCTGATATTAGTGTCTTTGAGCTCCTGGGTGGTAATTCCATCACTGCACTGGCTGAGCAGATTGCCACCCGGTCGGCGTTGGTGCCGCAAGGCATTGAGAAATAGGGCCGTCCGTTTGAGGACGACTACTTGGTTGGCAGTATATCTACGGATTCCATGCTACAAGCCTTACATCCTGGGTTTGGTTGCGCGATTGGCGCGCCACGTGGAGTCACGATGCTGTGATGGAGTCTGGGCTCGACTGATGTTACCTCTCTCTGCTACAAGACTGCAAGCGCTCCGAGGCTGCCTATGGCTGTACTGTCCGATGTTGGAGTATGTATTTGAAAGACCCGATTTGAGAACATACATGGAGTCCCGGTAGATAGAATAGATTTCATTCCCAATCCGAATAGCCCTTTGGCGGCAAGAAATGCGCTGGCAATTTCCCCTCGCAACTCACAATGGTGGTCCTGAATGAGCCTATTGTGTTACATCTTCCTCCATCACAGTCCCTACTATCTATGTTGTATACCGTTGTTAAATTGTAGCAGGCTTTACACTAGTATCTCGCTTCGCGCTCTAGCTGCAACGCTAATCCTCAGACGGACTACGGTCGGTCCAATATCTATCCGTCATTTATCAGCGATGCGCATTAAAAGGCTCGCCGCCCCCGCTATAGCTAAGTCTTCCACTATTTGATTCAGTACAATATATAGTCACATATATAATCACATCATCTCATCTAATATTGGCTTTACTAGGACTTCGAGATTGGCACTTCCAAGTCAAGGCATCGAGGACGTCCAGACAATAGCTGCAAAAGGATAGTAGAGTCAATAATGGCTACGCAGAAAGCGGTTGTAGTCAAAGGACCGCGAGACGCCCAGTTCGTCACCGATCGCCCTAAGCCAAAACCTCGAGATGATTACATCCTCATCAAGACCGTAGCCGTAGCGTTGAATCCCACCGATTGGAAACACATCGATTTCATGCCCACCCCGGGTGCATTATCAGGATGCGATTACGCAGGTATCGTCGAAGAGGTTGGTGAAAAGGTGAAGAAACCATTCAGAAAAGGAGACCGAATCGGCGGAATCTGCCACGGAGCGAACGCGCTGCAACTCGAGGATGGAGCCTTTGCCGAATACATTGTAGCCAAGGGAGATATCCAGATGAAAATGCCTGAGAACATGACGTTCGAAGAGACCGCAACGCTAGGTGTTGGAATCATCACGGTCGGTCAATCGCTGTACCAGTCGTTGCAACTTCCCCTCCCCACAGCGCCTGCAAAGGAGCCTTTCCCGGTCCTCATCTACGGCGGCTCCACAGCCACAGGAACACTCGCCATCCAATTTGCAAAGCTGTGAGTACCACATCCGTACTCACCCAACAACAGAGAGACACTTTTAGATCTAACCCCCTCCACAGTTCCGGCCTCACAGTCCTCACAACCTGCTCCCCCCGCAACAACGACCTCGTCACCCGTCTCGGTGCCGACGCCGTCTTCAACTACCAAGACTCCGACTGCGCCGCCCAAATCCGCGCCCACACCGCCAACAACCTCTTCCACGCCCTCGACTGCGTCTCGGAAAGCTCGTCCGCAAAGATCTGCGCCGACGCACTATCAACCTCCCCCGAAGCCACAAAGCGCTATTCCTCCCTCCTCGGCATCTCCGACTTCCCACGCGACGATGTGGAAACGAAGACGACGATTGCATATTCGGCCGCGGGCGAGGAATTGAGGTTTAGCGGTGCGGCGGGGGCGAAGATTCCGGATATTCCGGCCAAGGAGGAGGATTTGCGGTTCATGGCGATGTTTGTGGGGATTGTGGATGGGTTGTTGGCGGAGGGTAAGGTCAAGGTGCATCCTGTTAGTGTGCAAGGGGGTGGGTTGAAGGGGATCTTTGAGGGGTTGAAGGCGATGCGGGAGGGGAAGGTTAGTGGGGAGAAGCTGGTGTATCGCGTGGCAGATACCCCGTAGGGGACATGTTATAGAAGAGACTTTCTTCTATCTAGAAGTTATCTTTTATAGGATTCTCCTACGATTAAGATTATATAAGATAGGAAGCTACTATATCTTTAATATATTAGAATCTTACTAACTTATATTATTAATTAGAGTAAGTAGTATATCTAAAAGTATTTATTAACTTAATAGATTTTATATCTAAGTTATATAACTTATTAATTAACTTTAAAAGTCTTATAAAAAGGTTATTATTTAAATTATATTACTATTATAAAGTAGTTATCTTATATCCTAGTAAATTTAATACTTATCTTAGTTATACCTTAGTAAAAACCTTTAAGATAAGTACTTTACTAGAGTATAAGATAAAAAGTAAACTACTTAGTATTAAAATTTAATCTAAGTAAATTATATATAATTATAAAATATAGTTTTAAGAGATAATAAAAAGATATTTACTTTCTATATCTTTTTTATTAAAGTATTATTAGACTTATTATATTAATTCTATTTTAAACTAATTAAATTAATTAATTTATTAACTAACTTATATACTTATTCTAGTATTTATTTATATAAATTAAAGAGATTTATAATATTATTATTAATAAATAGTATATAGATTTAACTACTAAGATATATTATATACTATTATAAAAGAAATTATAAGAGAAGGATAAACTTACTTCTTTAAGTAAAAACTCTTATATATTTATAGTATCTAATTATTAATATAATTTATAATATCTTAAGATTTATTATTCTACTAGAATTATATTAATAATTATATTATACTAGTATTATATATATCTTTAAATTATATATCTACTTTTAAATTATTTTATTCTTATTATTAACTTTATATATATATTCTTACTAACTTAAATATATAATCTTATTATAAAAGAGTTATAAAAAGTTATATTTATAATATAATATCTCTTTACTATAATAGAATATATTATAAATACTTATTAAGAAGATCTTTTATTTAATTAAGTAATAATATTTCTTAGTAAGAAAGATTAAAACTATTATATTCTCTTATATTCTACTTATATATATACTTATTCTTTATAATATTTTATACTTAAATAAAGTTATATAAGTTATTTAATTATACTTAAAGCTTTAATAATAATAAAAAATTCTTTCTATTTAAAAGAAATATTTAATTAAGTAGTTTTATATATTAAAATTAATATACTTATACTTTAATATTAAATTCTAATATTAACTTACTTTTATTCTATTATAATAGATTATTTAGATATATTATTATATATTAAGTAATTATTTACTAGATAGAGATAGAAGTCTTTTATAAGCTTAATATTAACTTAGTAAAAGACTTCTTCTTTACTAATAAATTAATTAATTTATATAAATTAGTTAGAGTACTATTCCTTAATAATAGTAATAACTAACTAATACTATTATTATAATACTAATACTATCTTTATAATACTAACTAATCTATTAGTCCTTCTATCTTATTTAATAATATTAAGTTATTTAAATCTAGCTCTTTACTTAATCTATATTATTATTATTATAATATCCCTCTTATTACTAGTCTCTTACTAGCTATTCTAGTACTAACTACTATTCTAGTACTAGCTATTATTCTAGTACTAGTCTAAGAAGCTAGTATAAGACTATTTAATATCTAAAGAAGCTATTTAAAGAAGCTATTATATATATTATATAATTAGATAGCTTAGTAGCTTAAAGACTAGAAGTCTTTTATAAGTAGGTATTATATTTATAAGAAGCTTCCCTTTTCTATTAATTAATTATATATATATATATTAGAATAAGTCTATTAACTACTATAATAATAGTAGTAATATTTTATACTTAGATAACTAATATCTCTTTAAATATTATATAATTATATAATATAAATTAATACTATCCTTATAATACTAGATCTAATCTCTTTTAAAATCTATTGAAGACTTCTATTATACTTATTAGATTTATTACTATAATAGTACTTTAATTTATTATCTAATAAGATCTTTAATAGTCTACTAAGCTATTATAATATAATAACTTCTATTAAAAGCTTTAATAACTAAGATCTTTAAATCCTTAATTAAAGAAAGTATTAGAGATTTCTACTAAGACTTATTAGATATACTACTCTTTCTCTATCTTCTTAATATTCTATTATTATAACTCTTTAAATTACTTATAAGATTACTATTCTTATCTTTTAATTAGATAAATTTATATAAATAGGATATATTTTTATATTAGTTATTAATAATATAACTTATTATATTATCTACTTAATTATAAAAGATATCTTTAAGTCTATTAAATTAACTTAGGAAGCTTTTACTAGATAAGAAGATACTTATTCTAAATCTATATTATTAGAAGTTAGTCTTCTTAAAAACTTTAAGCCTTTTTAATCTTAAGACTAAGTACTTAATAAGCTTATATTATAAAAGGGTATATCTAGATTTAATAAGAGAGTAGAAGCCTCTTATAAACTACTTAATAATCTACCTCTACTAGGTATATTACTATAATAGACTAATACTATATTATCTTATAATAGTATTACTATTACTACTAAGTAGATATCTATTAAAGAAGCTATTTATAAAAGATCTATTAGCTTAGAATCTAATCCTTCTAATAGTATAATAAATATAACTATTAATACTACTATATAAGTAGCTATTAATACTAGGATAGTATAATATATATATATAAAACTCTACCTTAATAAAGACCTTTTAAACTACTTAAACTACTAGACTTATATAACTAGGTTAGCTAGGATAGTTTAATACTAATATTAAAGTTAGAGAACCCTAAGGACTTTAATAGAATCTAGAAGGCCTTAGCTATTTTAACCTTATATATAATAGTAAGTTACTTACTACTAGCTCTACTATTAAATATATTAGAAAGGAAATATACTTCTATAATACTTACTTCTTCTTATATTATACTAAGTAAATATATCTATTAAAGGATTTTATAACTATATATAATAATCTCTAACTAAGTCTTTATAACTAGACTTTAAAGTAGTAGACTAGATAATTATTTAATAATAATAAATATCTTATAGTATTTAGTAATAGAGTTAATAAATAAACTAGATTACTAATAAGAAAGTTTAACTAGCTAATTAATATTATAATTAATACTATAATATATAAGAAATATATTATAAAGGATACTACTAACTATTATAAGCTTATAGAATTTAATTTAAAAATATTATATTATATTAAAGATATAAGTTTAAAGGAAGTAAGAATCTAATTAGATATTATTTATAATATAATTATTTATAAGCTTTACTATAATATTTATTAATTAAATAATAAGATAATTACTAATAACTTTTTAAATAACTTTAATAATATTAAGTATAAATAATAGACTTATACTAGTAGATATTAAATTACTAATACTTAGAGTATTAGATAATCTTAATATTCTACTTATAAAAATAGGTTAGAATAGTATAATTAATATAGTTTTTCTAATAAAGTAAGCTATTAGTTATATTAATCTAGTAACTAGTTATATAGAAATACTTATAATAACTCTTATAATAATACTTATCCTCCTTTCTTAAATTATTAGAATAATAATTAGGCTTACTAATTCTAATTATAATAGTTTTAATTAAATACCTTTTAAGTCTTACTATCTAGTTAAAGACTTTAAATTATAGTAGATCTTTTAAATAGATTGGATTTTATATAGTAGTCTAACTTATAATAATAATAATAAGCTTATACTTAAACTAATTATTAATCTAGTACTTACTTATTATAATTAATAGTTATAATTCTTTTAATAAGCTTACTAAGTATTTATAAAAGATATTATAAAAGACTTTATATCTAATAATAACCTTTTATAATAGTAATATTATTAGTTTAATTCCTAGCCTTATAATCTTAAGAATTCTTTAAAAGGCTTTAATTAGTTATTTTATATAAATAAGGATCTCTTATTAAGTAATAAGGTCCTTAATAAGTAGGACTTTATAATACCTAATATTAACTTTATATAAACTAGATTAATTATATTAAGTTAGTACTTTAAACTTAAGTTAGATATTTAACTTAAGTCTTAGTAACTTAATACTAAAATCTAGTACTAAGTATTTAAGTTAGTACTAATAGTTAGTACTAAGTATTAGTACTAAAGTATTAACTTAAATTACTAAGATATTTTATTTAGTAATATTTTCTAATCTTAGTAGTATTTCTTACTATATTTTCTATTTTTTTTCTAATTATTATTATTATTATTACTTAAGAAATTCTTAAAAGTAAATAAGATAATATAAAAAGGTAATATATATCTCTAGAAAAATAATAAAAATAATAAATATAATACTTTCTTCTTATAATAATATTTACTATTATATATATTATATATAATTATATTACTAAGTATTATTACTATTATTATCTAAGTAATTCTTTATAGTAAATAAAGCTATTTTTATAAGAATAATAATTATACTATTAATTATATTTTCTATTTATAATAGTACTTACTACTATATATATAACTTACTATTATATTACTAAATATTATTATTATTATTACTTAATCTAATCTAAGTAATTCTTTAAGGTAATATAAAAAGATAATATATATTCCTAGAGAATTAAAGGAGGTATAAAAATTCTAATTAAAATATATCTATTTTTAATATAAGAATAATTCTAGATTTTTTTTTAGTATTCCTTACTATTTTATTAGGGGCTTAGTATCTTAATAATATCTTAGTAATTTAAGTTAGATTTATCTAATTTACTAAGGTTTTAAGGCCTTAGTAAGTTAGTACTAGAAGTAGGTATTAAGTATTTAAGTTAGTATCTAGAACTAGTACTAAATTCTAACTTAATAGTTAGTCTACCTCTAATAAATTAGTAAGAGATATTAAAAGAATTATTAAATTACTTCTATTTTAAATATAATTCTTTTTAATTAGAATTTTAATATCTCTTTTAAGTTCTTAGAGATATATATTACCTTTTTATATTACTTTTAAACTAATTATATTAGTTCTATTTAAAATTAAATTTAGAATTATTATATAATATTAAGCTTATATAAGATATAAGCTAGTTATAAGTAATTTAGTAAGTTAGATTAATACTAAAATCTAGTACTAAGTACTAAAAAAAGAGTTAATCTAATTACTTTTAAAGTCTATTTAAATTAAAGTAGTATAATAGTAAACTTTATATATAATAGTTAACTTTATATATAATAGTAAATACTATTATAAAAAGTAAATACTAGTAATATTATAATTACTATTTCTATAAGAATAGTTAATTAGCTATTATCTTTTTATATTATCTTATTTACTTTTAAGAATTACTTAGTTAGTAATAATAATAATAATTAGTAATATATTAGTAAATCTTATATATAATATAAGATTTTATTATAAATAAAAAGTATTCTTAATAAAATAGTCTTAGTAAAATAATAAAAGTAGAATTAAAATCTTAGTAATTTAAGCTAGTACTTTAGTACTAATACTTAGTACTTATCTAGCTACTAACTTAAATACTTATTAGAAGTACTAGAGAATTAGAATTAAAGTAGATCTATTATAAGACTTAAAGAAAATTAAAAATCTAACTTTATACTTAAATCCTTATTTCTATTATCTTCCTACTATATTATAATATAATAACTAAAATCTAAAAAGTATAAATTCTTTATAAGGCTTCTTATTCTAATTATTACTTTAATTCTTAATAATTTAAATTATTATAGTAGGTATTAATAGAGAAAGAGTATTTTATAAGTATATATATAATATATACTTATATCTACTAGGCTCTTTAACTATTATAACTTCCTTCTTTAACTATTAATTATAATTCTAAAAAATAGAAGTCTTATATATTTCTTTTATTATTAATTTATAAGCTAACTTTAAATTTATATCTCCTTTTTATAATATATTAGAATATTATAAAGATTTAAGTTTTATAAGTAATAATTATATAACTAATTATACTTATAAATACTTATAAATAGTAAGGATAAGATATTTAATAAGTACTATTTATAAGTATTTATAAATATAATTAACTTAGTATAAAAAGATTATATTATATCTACTAATTATATAACTAATTATACTTATAAAAGTCTATTATAATTAAGATAAGATAGTTAGTAAGTATTATTTATAAGTATTTATAAGTATAATTAGTTATATATAGAAAGAATCTATTATATATACTAATTATATAATTAATAAGACTTATAAATACTTATAAATAGTAAGGATAAGATATTTAATAAGTACTATTATAAGTATTTATAATACTACTTAACTAAATTTAAATTATATCTTATCTTATATTACTATTCTATAATTACTTAAATAGTACTAATATATAATAAATATTAGGCTTAGTATTAATTAGCTAGTTAATAGTAGATATCTACTACTTTTATACTAGAAATAACTAAGTCCTAGTATTATTAACTTTTACCTTATTATTATTTATAAATAACTAGTTATAAGTAAACTAGTAGATTTACTACTATTAACTCTAATTATAATAGGCTTAAATTAAGTAAGATACTAATTATAAAACTATTAGATAATAATATAATATACTAGTAATACCTACTATCTTAAATTATCTAGTTAATTAAATTTAATTTAATATTACTTAAATTTTTCTTATCTATTACTTATTACTTTATAAGAGTTATAATTACCTTAATATTACTAGTTTATTATAAGCTATCTTACTACTATTATAAAAGAGAAATAGAGGAAGAAGAATACTTAGAATTAAAGATATTATATAAGAAGAAACTATTATAAAAGATAGTAATAAACTTATATATAATAAACTTAAATCTAATTTATTAGATTAATAAGTTAATTAAGCTATTATTTCTTATTATTATTAATAGAATTTAACTTAAAAAAAGGATAATCTTTTAAGATATAATAATAGAACTTATTATAAATTAGATATACTTTAAAGTTACTAGGAATTTAACTTAAGCTTTAACTCTTATTATTATAATAATAATTTTATTATAATTTAAGCCTCTTATCTTATAAAGTAATATATTAAGTAATATATTTATAAGATTAAAAGAGTAATATTTTCTTTCTAATATAAGGATTTTAAGAAGATATATCTTACTTATTAATAGTAGCCCTATTAAATCTAACTTAACTTAAGTTAAAGTATCTTTAACTCTTAAGATATAATAGGATTTTCTATCTCCCTTTTATTCTTTTATATCTTTTTATTATTTAATCTTATATACCTATCTTTATTTCTAGTCTATTTATTCCTATTAAATCTACTATTCTCTACTAGCTACTTAAGTCTAAGATACTCTTTAATAGAGTATTACTTTTAACTTAAGTAGCTCCTTTAAAATACTATTATAAGTAAAGTTAGAGGTTAAAAAGAAGGCTAATATAACTTAATATACTTAGAGATATAAAGATAGATAAAAATAGAAAAGGTAGTTCTTTTATAATTAATAAAATTAATTTTATTATTACTAGCTTACTAGCTTTATCTTTAACTAATATATTAAAGGTATTTAAAGTCTACTTACTTTTAAAGACCTTTAAGTAATTAATACTTCCTTCTTTATCTATATTTATAAAGCTTTTTAACCTCTTATTATCTACTCTAATATCTAATATTATAGTATCTACTCCTCTATTATAATTAAGGTCCTTTATTCTTATAAGAAATATATTAATTATATAAGTACTACTAGACCTAGTAATTAAAAGCCTAATAATAGTAATAGAAGAGGTTTAAATTAATAATATATAGAAGGTAATTAGAAATATAATATTTATATTAGAAAGTATACCTCTACTATTTATAACTTTACTAGAAAAGTATTTAAAACTAATAAACTATCCTATTATAATTCCTAGTATATTATTTATAAATAATAATATTAGGAATATACTAGAATACTAATATATTACCTCTAGAATTAAGGAGAAGTTATAATACCTAGTATATTACTTTTATTAAGGTTTAATTAGAATTAATAGTAGCTTCTTCTATTATAACTACTAGTATATTATACTCTTATAATAAGCTTAATCTTTACTTTTAATACTAATTAATTTAATATAAGCTCTACCCTTATTTAAAATTAATTTAGTAAAGCTTTAATAAAGACTTAGAAAAGATATTTAAGATATCTTTAAAGTTAAAGTCTTACTTTTATAATAGATAAGATAAGGTCTATTAGAATATAAATCTTATATTAAATAATAAAGTACTATTAATTAAGAATATACTAAGTTATTTAAATACTTTACTAGTCTTTCTAATCTTAGAAGTAGACTTAATTATAACTTTACTACCTCTAGCTATTAAAGAGAATAAAACTTATATACTAGAACTAGAAATATTAAAGCTAGCTAGCTTAGAGATAGTTATACTAGCTACTTCTATATTTTATAATATTAAGAAATTTACTAGTAAAGCCCTTTAAGATAATAACTTAATAATTAGAGGGCTATTAAATAAAATTAAGTTAGGATTTCTCTAAGTAAAAGCTACTTTTAAATTAGCTTAGGAGTTATATTATAATTATAATTAGTATTATATTTATATTCTAAGTACTTTATAACTACTAATAATATTATTATAATTAAAGAATATAAGTTATTATTATATACCTACTATTCTTTAAAGAAGTAGACTAGTTATATTAATAAGTATCTTCCTTATAATTATATATTATAAGGTACTTTACTTATATCCTTTAATTATCTTAATATCCTCTTTTAAAATAACTCTTATAATAATTATATTAATATTACTTAGAAACTACTTCTAACTACTTTTAATTCCTTTATTTACCTTAATTTTATAAAGTTAGAGTTCTAGCTTTAACTTAAGATAAATATTATAATAGTTAAAAATATATATATATAAGATATTAATAGTTTCTTTATAAGAATTACTACTTTAATAATATATAAAGATATCTTCTAGTTAACTTATAAACTACTATTTATATAATATATTATCTAGTTAAATTAGATTAAATTTATAAGAGTAGTAGTTTATAAGATAATATAACTTTAACTTAAATAAGGTATTCTTAATACTAGTTATAACTTTAATATATATATCCTTTTCTTATATATACTAGTTTATAATAGTATCTACCTTAGTAATAATAAATAAGTTATTTAAATTAATAAAATTATTCTTCTAGCCTTTTAAGCTAGCTATTTTAATAGTATATTATAATACTATTTATATAACTTTTATAATATTATTAAGAAAGTAATAGTAAAGAATAAGATTAATATTATATATAAAGGCTAAGTAATTAATATTAAATATATAATTTCTAGAATTAAACTTACTTAATTTTAGTTTAAGGTTTTATATTATATTAAAGACTTTAAAGAGTTTTATAAATTTATTCTTTTAATTATTAATTATAATCTTAAGCTTATTATAAAGAGTAATAACTCTATTAAAGTATAACTAATCTTTTTAAATTATCTTAATATTTTATATAATATATATAAGGAGATAATACTAGTAAGAGAAATATAACTAGATTTTAATTAGAGGTACTAGAAGGTTAGAATTAAGGTAAATTAGTTATAAGACTTAGAGAAAATTATAAAACTAACTTTATACTTAAATCCTTATTTCTATTATCTTCCTATTATATTATAATATAAAAACTAAAATCTAAAAAGTATAAATTCTTTATAAGGCTTCTTATTCTAATTATTACTTTAATTCTTAATAATCTAGATTATTATAATAGGTATTAATAGAGAAAGAGTATTTTATAAGATTATATATAATATATACTTATATCTACTATAACCTTCTACTATTATAACTTCCCTCCTTAACTATTAATTATAATTCTAAAAAATAGAAGTCTTATATATTTCTTCTATTATTAATTTATAAACTAACTTTAAATTTATATCTCCTCTTTATAATATATTAGAATATTATAAAGATTTAAGTTTTATAAGTAATAATTATATAAGTAATTATACTTATAAATACTTATAAATAATAAGGGTAAAATATTTACTAAGTATTATTTATAAGTATTTATAAGTATAATTAACTTAGTATAAAAAGACTATATTATATATACTAATTATATAACTAATTATTCTTATAAAAGCCTATTAATAGTTAGAGTAAGATATTTAATAAGTATTATTTATAAGTATTTATAATACTAATTAGTCTAGTATAGAAAGAATCTATTATATATACTTATTATATAATTAATAAGACTTATAAATACTTATAAATAGTAAGAATAAGATATTTAATAAGTACTATTATATATATTTATAATACTACTTACTTAAATTTAAATTATATCTTATCTTATATTACTATTTTATAATTACTTAAATAGTACTAATATATAATAAATATTAGATCTAGTATTAATTAGATAGTTAATAGTAGGTATCTACTACTTTTATACTAGAAAAGACTAAGTTCTAGTATTATTAACTTCTATCTTATTATTATTTATAAATAACTAGTTATAAGTAAACTAGTAGATTTACTACTATTAATTCTAAGTATAATAAGTTTAAATTAAGTAAGATACTAATTATAGAATTATTAGATAATAATATAATATACTAGTAATACCTACTATTTTAAATTATCTAGTTAATTAAATTTAATTTAATATTACTTAGATTTTTCTTATTTATTACTTATTATCTTATAAGAGTTATAATTACCTTAATATTACTAGTTTATTATAAGCTACCTTACTACTATTATAAAAGAGAAATAAAAGAAGAAGACTACTTAGAATTAAAGATATTATATAAAAAAGAAATTATTATAAGAGGTAGTAATAAACTTATATATAACTACCTTTAATTTAACTTACTAGATTAATAAGTTAATTAAACTATTATTTTCTACTATTATTAATAGAATTTAATCTAAGATAGAGATAATCTTTTAAGATATAATAATAAAACTTATTATAAATTAGATATATTTTAAGATTATTAGAGACTTAACTTAGACTTTAACTCTTATTATTATAATAATAATTTTATTATAATTCAAGCCTCTTATCTTATAAAGTAATATATTAAGTAATATTTTTATAGAATTAAAAGAGTAATATTTTCTTCTTAGTATAAGGATTTTAAGAAGATATATCTTATTAATTAATAGTAGCCTTATAAAGCCTAGCTTAACTTAAGTTAAAGTATCTTTAACTCTTAAAGTATAATAGAATTTCCTATCTCCCTTTTATTCTTTTATATCTTTTTACTATCTAATCTTATATATCTACTTTTATCTCTAACCTATTTATATCTATTAAATCTACTATTCTTTACTAGCTATTTAAGAGGTCTAAGATACTCTTTAATAGAGTATTACTTTTAATTAAAGTAGCTACTTTAAGATACTATTATAAGTAAAGCTAGAAGTTAAAAAGAAAGCTAATATAACTTAATATACTTAAAGATATAAAGATAAATAAAAATAGAAGTATTTTAAAAGTAGTTCTTTTATAATTAATAAAACTAATTCTATTATAACTAGTCTACTAGCTTTATCTTTAACTAATATACTATAAATATCTAAGGCTTACTTACTTTTAAAGACTTCTAAGTAATTAATACTCCCTCTTTTATCTATATTTATAAAGCTTTCTAACCTCTTATTATCTACTCTAATATTTAATATTATAGTATCTACTCCTTTATTATAATTAAAGTCCTTTAATTCTATTAGAAATATATTAATTATATAAGTACTATTAAACCTAGTAATTAAAAGTCTAATAATAGTAATAAAAGAGTCTTAAATTAGTAATATATAAAAGGTAATTAGAAATAAAGTATTTATATTAAAAAGTATATCTTTACTATTTATAATATTACTAGAAAAGTACTTAAAAGTAATAGATTATTCTATTATAATTCCTAGTATATTATTTATAAATAATAATATTAGAAATATACTAGAATACTAATTTATACTTATATAAAGGATTAGAGTTTTAAAATTTTATAAGAAAAATCTAAAATTTATTATCTTTTCTATTTATAATTTATATAATAGAGTTATAATTAATTTATCTTAGTAATAAATATCTATAAGTTAAAAGTTAGATAAAGAATTAGTAAAGTAGATATATTTTATATAACTTACTATTAATATATATTAGAATTTTATATATACTAGAATTAAGTATTATATCTTTCTTTATATATATTAGAATAAAGTATTATATTATTTTATATATATACTAGAATAAAGTATTATATTATTCTATATATATACTAGAATAAAGTATTATATTATTTTATATATATTAATTAATTAATTAATTAATTAATTATACTCTTATACTAGCTAAAAAGCTAATAAGGGTAGGCTATTTAAGGGTATATATTACATATATATTATTTAGGGAGAAACCCTACTATAAAGATAAAAACTCTACCTAATAATTACAGTTCTCTTAACTATTTATAACTCCTTCCCTCCCCCCCCTAGTAGGCCTACTACTAGGGAGGTAGTAGAGGGGTCGGGTTTACTACCTATTATACTAAAGTTTCGTTTATAAGTAAAACTTCTTTTCCTTATCTAGGGCCTAGCCCCTTTCTCTTTTCTATCTCTACTAGCTATTCTTAATCTAATCTATTTAGTATAATAGATAAATCCTTATAATAGATAATTCCTTATAGTCCTAGTTATAATATTTATAACGGGGAGGGTGTATATATAAAGGGAGGTAATAGAACTAGTACTTACCTACTAGTCTATTAGTGCTAGGTACTACTAGGTAAGGAGGCTAGCGGCCCTAGCGTACTTATAGACTATTAGGTAGGAAGGCTAATATCCACGTATCTCTATACGGGTTAGGCCTCTACTACCTACTACTATACCGTAGGGACTACCTAGGTACGGCTAAGTATCCCCCGCTGTATAGTAGTAAGGTAGCGGATACCTAGTATATTTACCGCGGTTATATCGGCTACTACTATTAAGGTATATATATATAGAAGATAATAGGTACTATTAGCTAACTAGACCGGCGGCCCTATCGCGCTTATAAGCTATTAGGTAAGGAGTTTAATACCCGCGTCCTATTTCAGGTTAGGTACCTACTACTTATAGCCGTATTATAAGGACTACCTAGGAAGGGGACTAGAGTATCCTCGCCGCCGTACGGTAGTAATAGTAGTAGTATATACCTAGTATACTATCTAGCTTACGCTCGATTATTAAGAGGAAGGAAGGGCTAGCTTTATAGTATTACTATCTTTTTATTATACTATTATTATCTATATATACTATAACTACCCTAAGGTAGGTAGACTTAAGCTACCTAGACCGCGCGGAGCGGAATTAGCTAGAGTATAAAGACGTAGCCTTATAAGAGACCTTGTAGTAGGTATAGGTATAGAAGTACTATATATATCTTGTAATACTATAAAGGTTTTATATCGGTAGTATTTCTATTATCTTATACTAGTATTACTAGTATTACTAGTATATCGCGTTTATAATACGCGTAGGGAAGTAGAGGCTATATTAAGGAGAGAGAGGTAGAAGGGTATTTATATAATATGCATTTTTTATCTATATCTATATATTCTATCGCGTTATATCTTTTACTATAATCTTCTAAGAGTTCTCCTTCTATCTTCTCTATTTTTCTATCGCGTTAGCGTTCCTATTCTCGTTATTACTATACTCTACCTACGTATTAATTCCGTAATAACTAGGTAACCCTAGATAGTACTTCTAAAATACTATAAGATCTCTTAGCTCTCCTAGTACTAAGATACTAGAAGGTTTATAACTAGTACTACGTATAAGTAGATCTCGTTACCGGCTAGTAATAGTAGTATAGTAATAGAATTAATAGCTTATATAAATAAGTATAATAATTTAATAATATAAGTATAATATTTTTATATATTATTAAAAGAGTAATATTCTAACTATTTAAGTCTTAATTAATTTAAACTTTATTTCTTTTATTATAAGTTAAAATTAAAGGAATAGCTTTATTATATAAAGGAATTAATTATTAATTTAACTAGAATATAAGAGAATATATTAGGAATACTAGTCTATTTAATAATATCTTATTAAAGTACTATTAATAGTACCTTATAAAAAGGATATAAGAAGATTCTTATATTATTAAAGTCTACTACTATTTACTACTTTAATAATAGGTTCTTCTATTTAAATATAAGGTTTTATAAAATAGAAGCTTACTCCTTAATAAAAGTAATTCCTTTCTACTTCTAGATTTTATTCTCCCTTTAAATCTCTTTCTATATACTTAATTATAAATTATCCTCTTTTTATTTTACCTAGCTTTTATAAGATATATAATTCTAGTTCTTATTATATATAAGTTTATTTAAAGTAGCTCTTATTTAAAACTACTTTATTCTTATAAATATTAGATTATAAAATAGATATTTAATATATAATCTACTACTTAAATATACTTTTATATATTTAAAGTATATAAAATAGTTATAATAAGTATATTATAATATAATATATAAACTTTCTTTTATAATTATATTTTTAATATAAAGAGGATATTTTTAATTTATATCTCTAACTTTAATAAGTTAGTTATATCTACTATTTTTATTTAATAAATAACTTACTAGTTAAGCTATTAATTATAATCTTATTAAAAGAAGTAAGTAGAATAAATAAAGAATTCTTTAACTAATATATCTTTACTTCTAATAAAGCTAATATAAAATATAAGTTTAAGAAAGGTAGTAAAAAAGATAGAGAGTTATTTAATTATAATATACTAGTAGATATTTATAATACTTTTATAGTAAATAAAGCTAATAGTATATTAATATTAAAGTAATAAATATTAGAAAGAGATTACTATTAACTTTTATAAGATAGTTTCTAGCTTTATTCTAATAGTTAGAATATAAATAATATAGTATATTCTATTAGTTAGAATTTATTAGAAGTACTTATATATTAATTTAATAGTAAATATTATTAACTAGACTTATATATACTACTTATTTATATATTTAATATACTAGATTATACTTATATATTATAATTAAATAAGATATAAAAGAGAAATTTTATAAAAAGAAGAAGTAGATATTATAATTATAAAAATAAAATAAAATAAAATATAAAAAAAGAAGTTTTATCTATTAACTATTATAAGATAAAATAAGTTAGTATTAATATATTATTTTTAACTTATTATTTCTAGATATAATATATTAAGAAAGAAGTTATAATTAAAATAATTATTACTTTAATAGATTATAAATATAAGAAATTCTATCTTAGAATAAAGTTAATCTACTTTCCTTTTCTTAGCTCTTAAATAATTAAGAACTATTTTTTTAATACTAATTACTAGAAAAGTATTAGTTTATACTTATAATTTTAGTAGTTTTCTTAGAATAAGTATTTCTTATACTACTAGATAGAGTACTTATACTTAAATAATTCTATCTTTTAAAGAGTATATTATTAGAAGATACTATTAATCTACTTTCCTATTATTAGCTCTTAAATAATTAAGACCTACTTTTTTAATACTAATTATTAGAAAAGTACTTATTTATACTTATAATCTTAGTAATTATAACTTTATAATAATTATATCTTCTATTATTTATTTATCTATTAAAAAAATATATATCTAGTTATATTCTTCTAAAAGTAATTATTTCTTATACTACTAGATAGAATACTTATACTTAAATAATTCTATCTTTTAAAGAGTATATTATTAGAGAATAGTATTAATCTACTTTTCTATTATTAGCTCTTAAATAATTAAGACCTACTTTCCTAATATTAATTACTAGAAAAGTACTAGTTTATACTTATAATCTTAGTAATTATAACTTTATAATAATTATACCTTCTATTATTTATATATCTATTAAAAAAAAAAATTTAATTATATTCTTTTAAGAGTAAACTTTCTTTATATTACTAGATTACTTACTTATACTTAAATATCTCTTAAAAAGTATATTAAAATCCCTTATATATTATTACTTAAATACTCTTAATTATTATATCTTCTAAGTTACTTAATCTTAATTCTAATAATAATCTAGTCTTTAATAAAGTATATATCTTAAACTAGATCTTATTCTAATTTATTTTAATCTAGTCTTTATTAATATAAGATAGATTATAAAATATATCTACTATTATATTTATAATAATAATAGTAATATATTAATAGATAATAATAGTTATACTAAGATATATTAAAAGGATTTAAGTATTATTAAATTTACTTAAAACTTCTTTAAGTTAATTTAAAAGCCTTAGTAATAGAAAAAGAAGTTTAAAGTAAATACTAGGCCTTTTAAGTTACTCTTATAAGTATTTAATACTTATATAACTTTATATATTAATAAGACTAAGAGTAATAGTAAATATATACTATTTTATCTTAATAAAGATAAGATTAATATTAAGTTAAAATAGTTAAAGAGCTTTTTAACCTTTAATTATAACTTAAAGAACTTAGGTAATAAGTTAGAGAAGAGTCTACTAATAAAGCCCTTAATTAAAGAGCTTAAAAAGATTATAACTAGCCTTTTAAAACTTCTATTACTACTAGTAAATCTTATATTCTATTAGTTTAAATATTATTTAACTAATATATTAAAGTTATATCTTATAAGTATAAGTATTATAATACTTTATAAATCTTTATAATATCCTTCTTATAACTAGATATTTAAATCTATTATATTTAAGAAGTAAGTAAGCTTTATATAAATAATTAGCTTTAAATAATTTATATTAATTTCCTTAATTTCTTTAAATCTATTATAAATAAAAGTAATATTATTTAAATCTAATAATCTATTTATAGTATATAAGATCTATCTACTTATTATTCTAAGCTTATTAAAGACTTATTTAATAAGTTAAAAGTAATTAAGATTTAACTTTATTTAATATTAGATAAGCCTATTATTATAAGTAGCTTCTAATTTTATTCCTTTTAATATTTAAAATCTTTTTCTTTATATTTTAACTTACTTTAATATTAAATACTATTAGATAAGAATATATCTACTACTAAGTATATTAAAAGTATTTACTAGAAGTATAATCTTAGAAGTAAAAAGATTAATAAAGATCTTATTACTTAATATCTTACTTAGAGTTTATAAAACTATTTCTTTAAAAATAAAATTATATAAGTAATAGATTATATATATATTATATATTATAAGTATATAAAAAGAGTATTATATTAGATAATACTTATATTTAAAAAGTTAATCTTCCTCCTTTTATTTTTAAATAGTTCTAGTATATAAGTAAGTCTTTTAATTACCTAGATATTAAATTAATATTCCTTCTAGTTATATTAAATCTTATAATATAATAATATAAATTAGTAAAATTACTTTTATATTAGTAAAAGCTAATAATATAAAAATTATTCTTATATAAGTTAAAGAGAATATATTAATACTATTAATAAATAATATAACCCTTTAAATTAATCTTATTAATATTAATATTAATAATTTTAACTCTTATCCCCTTAATTATCTATTTATACTATCTTATAAATTACTCTTTTATACTATTAAATCCTTCTTCTTAGTAGATATTAAGATATATTTATTAAAAGAAAGAGTCTTTAATATAAATACTAATATAAAGGAGGAAGTAGATAGGAAATTTAATAGGAAGGTTATAAAGAGATTTAAGTCTAATTCTACTAGTTATATATATATAAAGTTAGCTAATAAAATATTTAAATAACTATTAAATTAGTAACTAACTTATAAGTAAGCTTAATATATATAATTTTATAAATATTATTATTCTATTCTATATCTAATCTATATTCTAGTAGTAGAAGAAAGAGTACTCTTATTAATTAGATAAGGAGCTTAACTTTAATTAATCTTTATTAATATTTTTAATTAGATCTTAATTAATTAAAGCTTACTAGAAAAACTTTATATTTAAAATTCTTTATTATTAATATTTATTAGAGATATATATAGATATAATATTTATAAGATCTTACTCTAATAACTAGAGATAAATAATTTTAGTATAGAAATTATTTATATACTACTAAGGATTTAAGTAAGAATTATTTAAAATCTTTAGTTAAATAATTTCCGGGTTAAATTTAATCCGATCTTTTTTTTAAAAAGTATATTTTAAAGTAGATTATAAGCCTTATAAAAGGAGGGTCTAACCTTCTTTATTAGGCTTAGTCTCGACTTTCTAGAATTTTTAAAAGTTAGCTAAATTTTTAATATTCCGCTAGGGCTATATTATAACTAAGCGTAGGTATACTTATAAGTATAAGTACTTATAAATTCTTAGGACTAGGGTAGTATTAATTAGTACTAGGTCGGACTAATTATAAGAGGTTAGGGTAATTAGTTACTAATTACACTAATTATAAGAAGTCTTAGTAGAGTTTCCTTCTTCTATATAGTTACGGTCCTTACCTACGGTTTAAGAGCTTTGTACTTAACTTAAAATAGTTATTCTCTTAACTAAGTTATACCTATCCTATCCTATAGGGATAAATGAACTGTGACCGCATTTCATTTAAATGGTACTAAAATTTTAATCGCATTTCATTTGATTTTCTATTTCTAAATGAAATGCGGCTCGAACCCTAACCGATTTCTAGGA
>JAABUV010000398.1_pt1 | contig 66589 bp, 76 predicted proteins | sample 5559971 | NCBI WGS metagenome assembly JAABUV01 (sample SAMN10711881, study PRJNA513362) | rock metagenome | isolation source: Antarctica rocks | place: Antarctica: Victoria Land, Knobhead nord | collected 2015-12-19 | reverse complement strand
CCCCTCTCCCCTCCCCTCTCCACCATCCTTTACCATAGTTGAGAACCAACCACCCCTCCCCTTCGAAAACACCACCCCAATTACAAACCATTCTTTGCCAGAACAACTCCACCCCATCAAGACTAGGTAAAAAGACTGCACTCATCTACCAACGATCGAATATACCTCACATCCTGATTGCATGTACAACATAGTACTGCCAGTTTCCAGTGTCAGTTGTTGATATGGAGGTACCGTATCCCAAGCGATGCGCTACGCTCCTTTCTTGTGGATGTACATGCATGAGGTAGAAATGTCATCATGGCCGCTAAATTACATATAGCTGTGTGATGGCAGATGATATGCACCTTCATGCTCGCGAAACGATGGAAAAATTCCAGCTGTATGTGCAGAAGTTTGCTAGAAGATAAAGCAATCTAGGCGGCTCGATCGCCAGAGAGGTGATTGATGAGGTATGCTGAGCTACGCTGATACTCGATAAGCTTTAGCAGATGGATGTTTGGCTGCGTAGAGGAATACCATATATTCAATGCAAGCCCAGATTGGCATGGCATATCATGGGAGCGCCGAGACTCTTGAGAGAGCACATGCTTCAAGTCAAGAAGACGCCTCAGATACGAGTGTCCGACTTCGTCTTGATCTAGGCAAATGAAGATGCTTTGTATGTCAATGGGGTGGTACATTGTTCCTTCTTCGTTATTGCATTCGTATTGGAGAGCTAGGGCCACTGTTCCAGTACAACGCGTAGGCCCCGGTTTCATCAGATGACTAGATTCCAGTCTTCGAATCATGTGTCGGCATTGCGTAGTACTGGCTGGAAGTCTTCGTGCAACAACAGGGACGAGTCCGAGTCCGAAAAGAAGGTCGATGTCAGGTGACCACCGAGCTTTCACCGACAGACTGGGGAAAGGGGATGGCGTATTCCAAACGCGAGTCAGTCAGGTGATGACCGAGTATCAGAGCACAGCTGCGTCTATCAGCAGACCTCCAGGACGTCGTTCGGCATCTTTCGGACCAGAAGCGCCGAAGTGAACAAGACGTAGTTGTCGGTTATCTTGGTTTTCTCCGTTGGTCACACGGTAGTCTCGTATACCTTTGTAAGATCACTCGTTGGCCTGTAGACCAAGCCTTAGGTTTTCTGTTCCTTTTCAGATCGAGCAACATAACTCAGAAGCACGGATTGAAGACATTCGTCGACGAATCACACCGACCGCATCCATCCATGAGGCAGCTTAAGACTTCAAGCGCTCGTACATACAACAACGAGACTAAGATGCTATCTAGCACATCCCTATCTCGATCTTCCATAGCAACAGCTCAAATACCATTGGGAGAAGTACAATGAAGCGGCTATCATGCATCATGTGATCGACCGTTGGATCTCGGACCGCAGCTGATAGCGGATCCTGTCGGGATCAAAACGTCAAGCCTGCAGCGAGCGAAGATGCAATGATAGGGCGAACAGTGACGCCTGCGGTTTGTGCCCCGAGGACTTCCAGCTCTTCGGTGCAAGGCGGCCAGCTAGAGCATCGCAAACTGTTCTTGAACATGCTTCTACCAACTCAGCATCGACTTTGAGCAACCACCATCGGTCCGCAGGCACTTTGAAAGATACCTTAGCTCTTGGAGCCGCATTCCCGTTGGCTTCGTAGACGCAGGTTCAGCTCTATTCGAAGCTTGTGCGGAGATGTGGGTCATAATTTACCAAAGTCCGGAAAGAATGTTCCGAAGCCCTATACCCTGATCCGGGTGGTTCACGTATCAGAGGTTCATTGAGGTTGTCTGCAACGGCTGTCGTCTCGAACTACCCTGATGGATTGCTGATCAGACGGGATTGGTCGCTCAGTCGATGCACATATGGAGCTTGCGCAGGGACCAAGTACGGGAGCCAAATCCTTCCATGGTAAAGTAGGTCGAATGGACAGAATTCGATCTCCACTTAGACCCTCATTCCTCGAAAAGTGGATATGTTTCAGGCAGTGCATCTGCCCTGCATGGGCCGGACGATCAAGCCTCCCATGCAGGACACCTTAAAAGGCTTTATCAGATCTTGTTGGAAGGATCGGAGACTGCTTTCTGCTCATTCCTATTGTTGGTGGATGACCATTCCTGTATATTCGTGGCCTTGCAAGTAATTCGATGAAAGAACGTCCTGCCTCCTGCTTTTCCAGTTGGGAGTTCTCGATGCCATTTGCACAGCTTCTGTAGTGAATCACCTGACAATGTACAGCCTCGAACTATTCACCAAACTATCCCACTAGTGTGATGCGCGCGATATTGGGAGCTTCATAGTCAGACATTTGCGGTGCTCGGAATCAATTAGAAGCTTGATCGCACAGACTGGCGGCGGGGAACAAGCTTAGTTAGAGTTCGATTTGATGAACCATGATGGTGGTACTTAGGTCGCTTGAGCAGTCGGTACTATCCGGCTTGTATCAATCAGCAAGGTCGCCTTGTCTCCCCGAAGATGGATTTGATGTAGGGTCCAGCATAGCCGCTGAGCTTCCGTTACTCGCTGAAACATTGGGGATATCAGCCAGCATTCCACAGGCCTTGCGCCACTCAGAATACCTTTGAGCTTCTGGAAATTTGCTTGCTCAGCAAAGCAGCCCAAGTCTATAAGGTCCGTCGAGATACGGCTCTCGTCGATTTGCCCCATCAAGAAGCTCCCTTGGCAATTCAAGAACGCCTCCAGCTCCTGTGAAGGATACTAGTATGCCAAATGCTGGTCTGATGATGATGGACAACCCACTGACTGATTGGCAGACATGATGGCCAACTTTTTGTATAGTGGCTTGCACAGCGGCTTAGCCATGGATGCAAATACCAAAGGTTCAGGCGACAGCCTTGACATATTCCAATATGTCAACCCACAAGACACAGACATTCAGTACCGTCTTCCTCGAGATGATCCGCCCTCGACAGTCTCGAACGGATTAATGACTCCACCTCAAACCATAATCGATCCGTTGTCTCGTCGACCGTCATTGCTGCTATCTAACACTGCAGCTCCTTACAACGCAGGCCCCGGATCCGCATCGTCTGCATCGTCTTTTGACTCTTCGCCCGGATTCTCGGCGTCCTGCCCAAGCTCTGCCTCCACTGCGCCATCCTCCCGCCGTCAATCAGTTTTCTGCCCAGATAATCAGCAGCAACATTACCTTTCTGCTACATCTCCGAGCCCCTTTTTCCGGTCTGGAATGCCCAAGGAGACCTGGAACTTTGACCAAGAATTGTTACAACCCCACTTGTCTATCAATGACCAAAGTATAAGATCAGATGCAGCATCGTTCGTTTTCGCAGGCGATGCTGTGACGAGCGAACGTGATAATGACCCACTTGCGGCTGACAACCCCCAAATGGTATGGCAGGACCAAAACTCTTTTAGCTATCGCACGCCAGCCAGTGATTTGGCAAATCGAACCTTGACCATGGATTTGTTCTCGAACGACAACGGTTCCCTCCCTCCTCGACCCATCGAATACTCCCAGGCAGCTTTTGAAAGCCCGCAACCAAGCCTTTTCCCGGACGCCATACCACAAGGCCTCATACCATCACAGTCCTCGGTCACACCAAACAGCTCAGTACTAGGTCCGAGTTGGGAGCACCAGTCTGGCGGACATGATGACGATATGTCTTGTTCTGACGACGAATTCTTACCAGACACAGAAACAATGGTAAGACAGCCCTTTCGACAAATGAGTATCACAAGAGTGACGACCGATGATTCCAAATTAAGATGTCTACACTGCCCTTTGCTTGATCCACCTAAAAGATATGCATGCAATCGTCCGGAACACATGAAGAGACATTGCGCCGCCAAGCATCCAAGGGAGTCTGGGTACCTCCAGGAGGTATTCACATGCGAATTCGAGGACTGCATCGACAAGAAAACTGGTAAGCGCAAGGTGATCGTGGCTCGAGGCGACAATTTTAAAGCCCACTACACGAAGACCCACTTCAGCTACGGCAACACCGAGAAAAGTGGCAAGAACGTCAGGAAAAGCATGAAGATGTCAATTGAGAAAGGACTTAGAGGCTATGACGCCAGATGGACACTCATGTTGGCAGGCAAGATGAGAGTGGGTGAGGACCTGAAGACCATGGGCGATGACAAACCTGGACAAAGTTTCTTGAGCGTATGGAAAATGATTGGGTACTCGATCAAGGAGACGCAAGAAATAAAAGTCAAAGACATCGTTCCTGACTGGCAAGGTCCGGACAACACGACGCTCGAGAAATTCGATTGTAGATGGAAAGCATTGAAAAGCAAATCTTTGGAATATGAGCAGGCGATGTCTGTGGGGACTAACATGCTGGAAACTCCCAAGCAAGGTTTGCTGGGGGTGGATATGATGGAGTCGAAAGAGATGGGACTGGTGGGTTTCGACCCACGGTGGATTGAACTGCGCAGCGGACGCATGACCATTGAGGATTCTGAGAAATTGGGCGTGAAGCAACTTGCACTGCAGGCCCGGTGTAAGCGATGATTCAATGTGTAACGATTGACTGCTGGTATGATCTGATGTTAATGACTTTGAGCGATGTAATTGGTAATGGGTAATGGGTAATGTACCTTCAGCTAGATAACCATCTCGGTATGTAATGGCGGTATAACTGACAGCAGTTCTGCAAACCACACTACTCAGCATTGACAGCCCATAATGTGGAGCTCCATCGTTGGTGTTTGGAGGGCATTTTCATATTCCAAGCCAGGCTTAGCGCAGCAACCCTTTATTCACATCGCTTTGTAGCTCGTGGCCGTTAATACGAACCAACCACTGGACTAGCTCTTCTCTTTCGCACCCAGGTTGTCAGCTTGGTCCTTGGGCTTCTTCTCATCATAATGCGGCTTTTCCCCATCCTCCTTACTCTTTTTCCCAAAGAACCCCTTGACACTAGCAAACAGCCCAGCACCAGATCCTTTCTCCTTAGAGGAGTCAGTGAGTGGCCGATCACGGTCAGCGTCGTCGAATTCAATGAAGGAGTACATGTTGCTGCCGCGTGTACCAGTGGTACTGAATTCATCTTCGTGTTCAGGGCAGAAATCACCGTCCTTCTCGACAGAAGCCGGACAATCTGCAAGGCACAGAGGCATGCTAACGTTGGCTCTGCGGATTGCAAGAGGAACAAATCGTGGGATCTTTGTGAACCTGGAGTTTGTCGGCTTTGTATGACCACCTATGAACAGTAGTTCACGTTCTGTACTAGGAGCACGTAGTCTCTCTGGAATCCTAGACAGCGGAGTAAGCGGAAGTGAAGTTGATCGGCGTTGGATCGGTGGTGGATGGCGCCCGAGGAAATTTGAAAGACGAGGCTGATAATTCTCCGATGATCGTCGTCTAGGCAGGCTATTTGGCACAGACTGGGCCAAATCTGGGGAGCTTGACCGAAGTTGACCAGTAGACTTCTGCTACAAGCTTTCAGTAATGAAGAATGGGCTAAGATGGTGCGCAGACTATACCTTGTCGTGAGCCAGTGTTGGCGGACTCTGTGGTACGACTGCTTCTCCTACGTGATCAGATAGAATGGCAGATGCTGGAATTCGTCAGCTGTCATGTACTGGAGTGGGAAGCCAGTAGAATCTTACAAGGGCGTAGAGTAGATACAATCGACTCTTGTGACTCGCAGGGTTGGAAGACAACAGCACCAGAAGGACCGAGTTTCAAGCTGCCGTTCTGAGGCTTTGATCTCGAGGGCCTAAAGAGGTTTGAAGCCCAACCTCCAGATCGCTCGACTGCTGATCGAGTATCGATGGCTGAAGGCTTTTCTGTACCAGGAGTTGATGATTCTGGTGCAAGGTTGACGATGGTGGTGGGTAGAGGGACGAAGCTCGGGTTGTTTGATGCAACATCAGTTTTACCCGAACCATCCCCGTTACGGATTAGCTTATGAAACATCACGAGCCAGCGAATCTGGCGCAAGCGTTGTATCAAACTCTACCGTTTGATATAGGGCATATCAAGTACGAGCCATCAGTCGGCCGGGTGCCACTCAGCGGGCCTGTTGGTAGAGCTTTGTATGGTGGCACAGCGATAGGCACAGCGATACTAATTGCTCCCAAAGAACAAGGCTACTGCTTATATGTCTATAATGAAACGATCGATCAGCTTCCCTGATCTCCAAGTGAGAGATATTAAGCAGCTGCATCCGACCGCGCTTACCTACTTGTAGTCAATCAACTATGGGTGAGGTAGGCGGATGTAAGACCACGATGACCAGGCAAGACAAGAGGTAAATAGCGGACGCCGAGTTTTGACTCGATGCCCGTTTAGCCTGATCGTCTCAGCGATTGCAATTCTCCCTAGCTGTCTCCGACCTAACAATGAGCAGACTGACGGGATCAATACGGAGTCTAGCTTCTTCTGCCGATACGTGTGTACTCTCCAAACGAAGCAGATAGAATTCCGCAGATGGTCTCGGAAGCTTCGAAGGGACTGTCGAGCGTTCACAGTTTCTATTCTTGATAGGATCCACACCAGCAATCTCACAAGGAGGCTAATCCAAAGCCTTAGCTGAAGCTAGGTTTTCAATATCAGCGTGCATATACTGGACCGAAGACTTAGCGAAGATAGTCCATCGTCAACTTACCTCCCTATGTTCCTCTACACATTGTCAGGCCTGGATCGTACACATATGACCTCAGAGCGAACGATTTACTCGATTCTTCCAAAGACTGAACAGCAAGACAAGGCGAATGGGCTCCGAACCCTATCAATGCACGGCAAGTATGAATCCTGAACGAAAATTGCAAGATGAAACTACCACAAGGGTAAGAATACTGTGACCACTTCAATAACGATCGACTGTCCGGTTTCAGAGAGTGAACAAGTGCAGATATAGAAATAAGTTGGAGAGTAATACCCACGCAGGTGGCTCTTGCAAAGAATCTTTTATGTGTGGCCATATTGGATAGGAGTAGGAGCGACCCTGCTCCTGTTTTACAAAATCTCAAAGCAAGACCCTAAGTGACCATAGGCTTAAACCTACATTCCAACGATTATGGTCGACACTACCGCGTTCCTCTCATGCAAGTCCAGCTTGACGACAATGCAGCGATAATAACCCATCGCCACCTGACAAGATTGCTGAGAGCGGAGATCACTCTGTCCAACCGGGACTCGCATCAGATCTATCCCCTAGAACATCATTAGCACGAAACCTATAGCCAACTTGCTAGATTCTAGAGATCACCTCTACCTCCAGGCTTGCAGATAATCCTTCGCTTCAGCATTCAGCGATCGCCACCAGAGCGATCACCTAGCAGAGATCCCAGAAGCTATCCATACTGCATGAACTGCTTCTGGGTAAGACACTGGGAGGAATTCGATGGAGATCTCAAACCCCTTAGTCCTCCCTAGACTAACCGCTGTTGGAAATAAGCCCTTCTGCCAAGACAATAAGCGAATGGCCACGTCTACATAGTCTTGTTGTCTCGTTGTCTTGTTCCTAGACACCTTTACACCTTTCTAGACATCTAGCATAGCCAAATCATCCATCAGACCCCTGAGATCCACTCAACAGGTTATAAGCCCGGCTAGCGCTATTACTATCAAAGAATTGTGTCCGTAAACAGCCACGTCAGAGCTATTCAGAAAATGTCGACAACACGTCTTTCCCACATCACAATCCTAAAGGAAGACAATTTCCTAGACTAGATCATCGACGTCAGAGCACATCTACGCAAGGAGAAACTCTAGCAATATACTCAGGAAAAGGGAGACAAAAAGTCGTCAGAATGGGAGGAGAAAGCTCAGGAAGCGGCCGACTTCATGACTCCTACCATTAGTCCTACGGTCAAGCGAAAATTAACTGAGGAGGAATTCAACAACGGCTATCTAATAATCAGTCGGTTAACATCACTACTCGCCCCCAAAGGGGACGCACAATTCATGAGGCTAACGAGGGAATACTACACCCTTTCGGCCAATACTTTCAAGGATATCCCGGAGTTCCTGACACGTATCAAGGTGTTAGAAGAGCAAATCGACGCCATAAGAGTCGAAATGACAGGCGATAAACGCACACTCCTCTACCTATCAATGGCCCTACTAGAAGAATACCGCCCACTAGTCCAACTATAGTCAATGACACCAGACATGACGGCGGAAAAGGCAAAAGATATACTACTGGAAGAACACCGTCGTACCATCGACATCCACCCTGAAGACATCAAGAGCTCGGCGTACGCCGGACGCTTCGGCAAACAGGCCAGACCAGACAGGGCAGACAAGGGAGGAGTCTTAATAAGATGGTGCACTAGATGTAAGAGATCAGGGCATATAGAGGATACCTGTTAGAAGAAACATAAGGACCAGGCCCCCAGTTGGTGGGTACAAAAATAAGCATACCACAACAACAGGGCGGGGGCCTTAAGACATAACTATGACAGTCAGGCGTTCTAGGGGAGTCTCAAAGAAAAGGGGTAACAATGGTCCACGAAGACCATAGCCACAATAAAAAAGCGACAACAACCAGTGGTAGCAATGGCCTATAACGGTTGGCCCATAACGGTCATAGCCACAAAGGGGTAACAATGGTCTATGAAGACTATAGCCACAAATCAAAATAGTGGTAGCAATGTCCCATAACGGTCATAGCCACAAATCATAATAAAAAGGGGTAATAATAGTCCAAGAAGACCATAGCCACAACAAATAATAGGAAGAAATGGGGAAACAGGCTGGATTTAGCCCATAACGGCTAGGAAATCTCTGGGAAATCTCCGCGTTAGACGCAAATGGCGACGGCGAGGCCGTGGCAGCAATGGCTTAAGGGGAGTGTTGGAAATAAGCCCTTCTGCCAAGACAACAAGCGAATGGCCACGTCTACATAGTCTTGTTGTCTCGTTGTCTTGTTCCTAGACACCTTTACACCTTTCTAGACATCTAGCATAGCCAAATCATCCATCAGACCCGTGAGATCCACTCAACAACCGCTAACCTCCATTCGTAGGACTAGTTCCAGCGGATACAAATCGATAAGATTTTCAGGTTCCACTCCTCCGACTCGTATCATCCAGAGATCCTGATTCTATCGTGTATCACAGAAACCTGACCGCAGCCGAAGTACAGAATCTTCAGGCGTGGTTACGGGCGGTATGTGCTTCTTATGACAGAAGCTCTATAGAGTAGTGGTAAAGAGACAGAAGGCCAGAACATCTTCGCAGAGAACCAAGAACGTTTACACTTTGGACCCCAGGTCTTTGACGGAAGGACTGCTATTCAGCACATCCAACAGGGGTTTTACCATCCCGTCAAAATGAGAAAGCTTACTACCAGTTCTCCATATGAGCAATCCAGAAATCTAATTTTTAGGAGTGCGTCTTCCACAAAACCGCAACAGCGCCTTGCAAGGCCCACACAGATATAATTGCTACTCGGCAGCCACCGCCATCCATCGACACCACAACAGCAAACCCATCACTGCCCCTCCAACACCGCACCATCTCATCCCTCTAACAACCAACCAACCTACCCCCCCACCCCCGCCATCTTCAGCCTCGCCACCCTCGCCCCCTCCTCCCCCTTCCCCTCCACCCTCTCCAAAAACTCCCTCCTCCCCAAATAACTCCCCCCACTCTTCTCCGCCCGCTCCAACTCCTCCCTCATCCCCCTCCGCTCCACCTCCCCCTCCCAATCCAACTTGCTCTTCTCAACCGTATTCAGTTTCTTCGCCCCTTTCCCCTCCCGACCACCCAAATCCCACCGCGTGGATACCTCGTTCGTGTCGAGATGTCTCGTCCCTTTGCCGCCTATGGTGGTGGGGAGGTCGGCTCGTGGAGGCAGTTCGCGGCCGCGGATGAGGTAGGTGGGGTTTGGATCGAGGAGGTTTTTTCGTGCGAGGGGGCGGCGGAGGGGGGGGCCGGTTGTGGTTGTGGATGTGGGGGCGGGGGGTTTATCTTTGGTGGCGAGGTAGGCCAGGGCTTCGGGGGATGATTGTGGGACGGTTTTGGTGGAGGTGTGGGTTTCGCCGGCGAAGGTGTAGGTGTGGGGGATCGTTATCGTTTGTTCGGCTGTCGGGGCTTTGAGTATCGAGGGCAGGTCCTTTAGAGAAGGGTCTGTGGTCGATGGCGGTTTGTTCTCGGCGTCTGAAGAGTAGTCTGGGCGTTGTGAGGGGGAAGTGTGAAACTTGGGGTCGTTCAGACGAGCCCAGACGGAGTCGATGTCTATAGTTGCACCTGAGGCTTTGGGAAGGGTTCGTGCTTTGGTTCCTTCGCTGTAGATATTGTAGCGCCGTTAGTCGACTCCAACCTCACGCACTGCAGCCAGTAGTCAGGCGTACACGCGTACGCCTATACACCATTTCCCCAATCCACCAACACAAAAAAACCCACTCACCCACCCCTCCCACTCCTCAATCTAACCCTCACCCCCACCGCCCCCTCCTCCTCCTCCCCGTCCTTCCCCTTCCCCTTCCCCTTCCTCCTCTTCTTCCTCCCCTGAGCCACTATCCCCTCATCCCCACTCCCCATCTCCACATCTCCATCCGCATCTTTCTTACCCTTCTGTCGTACATCCGCAATGCCGTCGGCAGCAACCGATTCATCACCCGAGGAGGCGGAGATCGAGGCATCGAAGTCGGAGTCGGCGGCGCTGTCGTAGTCGTCTTCGTTGTCGGGAGGGGGGAGGGGAGGTGGAGGTGGCATTTTTGGTGTGGGGGAGGAAAAGCTTGGCTGTGTGTTGCGTGTAGATGATGGGGTATGTCTTAGATGTTCTGTGTGAGAATGTGCGGAGGAGTTTTGGGGATGGTGTTTTGAGCGCTTTCAGAAACGGTGCGTTTATCGAAGTTTACGACGGTAGGCTACAGTAACCTGGAAACTTTGACTTGAGTTCACTAGCTTCAATTCACACATCGACATGCTCATTGGACGCAAGCGATGTCGTGAAGTACCTGATACATAGAACATTGACCCTTCGCTAGAAATACAACCCCCGGTACGCCTTTAGGCCGTCGTTGACCGTATCATGATAACACAGAAGCGCCACCGATCCAGCGAGGGAGCTCCGATCCTACTTATCCATACATACCAACCGTCCCCCAATGTTCGAGCGTCTCAAACTTTCACGAGCTCGACCTGGCTCTTCCCCATCTCCACGCTACCCCTTTCGATCCTCATTTCCACCCACCAGCCCCACGCTGCAACGCCTACGGCGAGTACCTCCATGATGACCAGGAATATTACGAGACCCAGCGCCGCTGAGCCTTGATCACATATTGCAGTGAAGTTTGCGGGCGTCACACTCTCAAAGCCCTGCCATTTGCATGTCCACGAATTGAGGGTGCCCTGAGACGTGCTGTACGAAAGATTGTTGGTGATTATGGAAGCGAAAATGGTGGTGAAGAGGGAGATGGCGAGGCAGGTGAATGATAGGACAGTCGACACGATATTGAGAGTATGCATTTTTCTTGCCCCCTAAACGGTCGTTAGTAAGTTGACAATAGCCGGAATGAAGAAAATCTCAGCGGACCATAGGTGCGAAAGCAGCAGCAAGGTACGCAAAACTTAGGATAGCGACCGTAATACCGCAACCCAGAACTGTATGGGTCGGCCGCAGATCGACATTGAGAGGCCATAGCGGTAGAAGCCATTCAGCACCAAGGTGCGAATTCGAGTAATGGCGAAGAGCGACCCCTGCGCATGCAATGACCGCAATCGAAGTCACCAGCGTGATCGCTGTGATACCGAGCCGTATCAGGTATATCCACCTGGAGAATTTGTGGTTGCGTGCTACAAGCCGATCATCTGTGGTGTAGGCAGGGGGGGCGATGCTTGGACTCCCCATTGCAGAGAACTTGGGCTTATGTTGTGACGGAGGAGTCATGATGCGAAAAGTCATCTTGACTGAGAGATGGGGAAGAGGAGAGGGGGGTCAGCCAGAGATAATGTTAGTAGAAGGGGAGAAGACTGGAAGTGATAGATAACGAAACACAATTGAGCGTTGAGATGTATCGGAAATTTGGATATGGTCATATAGAATGACGGGCCAGTCAAGCCATCTTCTCTGCACCTAAATATATCGAACCCTTCAACACCTAAGACCAACCAGTCCACTTCTCCTCCCCGAGAATGCAGATGATGGTGTACAGTGTGTAATGGTGCTTACAGCGAGACGCTGATTCCCCGCCTGAGATAAGATTTTCGTCTCTCCATCGAATGGGACGAATGCTCTCTCATTGCAACAAGGTGAGCTTGCAGAGTTCCAGATGGAGGCTGCAAATTCCCCGCGCGTAACCTCAATGATTGGAGGAGGCTCGTCTTGTTCGTGTGCTAATGCACATCAGCAAGGACTCCCGTACCGCAACCTGAGAGACAGCTGTCGATTGGGTCGTTTCACACGGCGCGTAGAGAGGCCTGTGGTGAATGCTGTCGTCGAAAATGACTGGACGTCTACACTAGTGAGACACGTGACTTTGCGGGCTTGCTGTCGATCCTCTTGGCAGGTCCAGCGCTTCGAGGAGTGGTTCGGGAAGCTATTTTTGGAGACCTCCTGAAACAACCATGTTTGGTGGTGATTGGGATGCATGTCTGTAATGTATCCCATTGGAACAACGAATACGGCTCGAAGATCTGGCTCGGCTTGTACGAGTATCATGAATGCACAAACGGGATGGCAACCCCTAATTCACTGAAAAAGGGTCTCGCTACCTACCAACATATAGCAGGCCGTTTTCCTTATTGGCTACCAGCTTCGCTCTAGACATCGAATTTCCCGAACTTTATAGGAGGTTATATGCAATGGATCCACATGACCAAGGACTACTACTCCACGACCTCTCCACAAGATCAAGGCCTGGCCACCTTCTGAACTTGGGAGTATCTAGCTCGTCCCCGCACATGGATGATTCGCAACAGTATTATGATATGGACAAACAGCTTCAGGAAGGTCTTCGATAATGGGATGTCACCGTTGCACTATCTGACTCGAGGCTTTTCCCCATTCCATTTTCTACGTGCTCGAACCTCAACTTTGGAAGATGGTGATTTCACAGAACAGCAAGATATTTCGGCCAGACGACACTCAAAATAGCATATCGCGTTGGCACTCGAGGTGTTATGATCAGGGCGAAATCTGCCATGAAATCCATGTTCAAAGCTCGTAGAACTCTTCTCACCGGCTCTTCATGATATCCACAGCTTCAATAAAAGATATCATCATTCGAGAAGGAGAGACTAGCGTCATTCTCCCTACTCATCAACTGCTCATAGGATAGTCTCATCTGAACGTCTTAATTACCTATGTTGTGACAGACATATACGTTACGAATGTCAAAGAGCAGTCACACAGCCTTACACCGTGCAAGACATAACAGATGGAGGACGACTTCCGATCACTAGAAGATGCCTATCTAGAGCCCAGTCATGAAAGTGCGGCTGTTCTTGCATCCACACGCCGGTAGGAAGCGGAAAAGGAAGATTCTGAAGGGCCGATGACAGAGGCCTCAAACTTTACCAAGACTATCATTATGCAACCGCGATTGATGAGCATCAAGCAGTGAGAAAAATGCTCAATTTCACCTATAGCCATGTGGAGTCTATGAAGGCAATACAAATGACTACACGTAAGATCTCTCAGAAATTGCATAGTTCCCTCCGCTGCTGCTGCCACAATGAACAAGCTGGATACAAGTCCATCTCGAAACCCAAAACCTCCATGCTCCGAACCAAAACCCATCTAGAGCCACGACACCCGCCCCCCTAAACCTGTTCCCCTGGACAGATCTGCCCCCTAATACACCCCTTCCCATCCAACGTGACATTCCTCTTCCAGTGAAAACACGTCGCCGGCACCTTCGTATTGTAGCAAATCGGCGGGTTCCCGCCTCTCGTCTCATACGCCTCGCTGTACAGAAACTGGGTGCAGGCGCCGGGCGTGCCAGGGATGGAACCGAGCATGTCAAGCTGTTCGCGGGAGTACATGTCGCGGGTGAGGGTGAAGGAGGCGATGTTTTCGGGGTGGTCGGAGCCGTAGACGAGGCGGGTGTGGGTGTCGCTGGGGGGGCCTTGGCACGCTTTTACGGGCCTGTGGGGGTGGGGTTAATTTTGTTTTTGGTTTTGGGAGGGGGTGGGGTTTGCAGGGGGAAGTGGAAGGGGAATTGGAAGGGGAATTGGGGGAGTGGGTCTGAGTATGGTGTTTGTATAGGAGGGAAGGCTTACCAGGTTGTCATGCCCATACTGGAGACGACAAATTTCTGGTCGAATAAGTCATTGTCGACAATATTGTTGTAGTTGTCTGTTGGGGAAGTGAGAGTGAGGGGAATGAGAAGGAGGGTCATTAGTTGGTAAATCATGATTGATAACGAACAGTTTTGCTGAGGGATTTGGGTTTCTCTTTTCTGTGTTGAGGTTAAATGCAGAGATCAGAGTGGAAAGTACGTTCTGTGCTTGTTGGTATGGATTGGCGATGGAGTATACTCGACTTATAAGCTTGCTGTTGGTGCTCGATGCTCGTTCATTATTGACAGTTACAAACAAGGTAGGCGAGGCGTGCTTCATCATTGTCAATACATTTTTGCAATAGAAAACAGAAGCTCACATTGGGCGGAAGAGTTGGTTCCCTTTTCGGGTGTCAATAGGCCTGGTCGTGAAAGGCGATCTTGTTCTTGTTCCTCGCCTTGGCTTCTTAATGTCGTACTAATCTCGTTTGAGACAGGCTCCAGAATCCTTGTTCAACAAAGGAACTAGATATTCTCGATCTCCACCACCCGAATTTGCGGCTTAGCCTCCAATAGGCTTCTCTGCACATTTTGTTATACCATCCCGAAAGCTGGAGGACTGGCCGTTCGGTAATGCCTGGAGCTTTGTAGGCGTACTTGGGCTTTGGGTCTGGAAAAAGTCAGCAATCGAAGACCGGGATCCTGATAGACCAGGTTGCGTTCTCCAAATGCAACGGCTTACCAACCAGACGCATTTGTTGCAACGTTGACAGCGTCGAAAACGTCTCTTATCCGATTCTTCCTTTCCCTGACTGGATTGACAACCTTCAGTTGTAGGCGAATTAAAACATCGTATTCTTCATAGAGCGCTTGCTACTACTCAGAAATCCAGAAGTAGCTGCGGTGCCAATTTCTCCAAGTCTTCAACCTGCACCAGCAACATGTCAGCACCCTTTCACATCATATCCAAACCCATAAATCCTTTCGTTCTTTGCACCCTAACGCTCACGAGGCATCATAGACTCACCTCCAAAAACTCCCCTGCCAATCCAGCAGGCACAGTACCCTGCGCAACAGCCTCACTTCTCTCAAACGCTGCCCTCGCAATCGCCTCCCGAACAAAGGTCTCCATATACTTCCCAACCACACCCTTTGCATCCTTGCCAATCCGCGTCTTGCTCTCTTTGAATTGGTGATGTAGTAGTCTCGTCAGTAGAGCAGGTGGGATGGTGGGAGGTGCATCTTGGGTGCTTGTAGCTGCTCCATGGGTGGGGAGGGAGGTGTCTGAATCTTCTTCTGACGCTGAATGAACGGGAATATGTGTGTCGCTGGGAATGTCGTCATCATCGTCGTCATCTTCTGCATCTTCATCGTTGTCGGAGGCGGAGGCTTCGTCTGGGACAAAAGAGGGGCGGCCACGCTTGCCAGTGGGTGCGGATTTCCGACGTGGTGCTGCAGTGGTTTTGGTGGATCTTGAGGCGGGACGGGGAGGTTTGAAGGAGGGAGTCTTACGCTTAGGGGCGGATGTAGAGGTTGTAGGAGGCATGACTGAGCGGAGTCAAGGACATCTTATTGTGATTGAAGGTACAGTATGTTTTAGTTGTTGTGTTTAGTGTGGATACGAAAGGGGTTAGATTGGACATGGATGTAACTCATCTATCACTCCTGCACTCCCCATAATTTTTTACTATTGATCAATTCAGATACAATTTGTTGCTATAGATCTGGTCAAGGTACAACCCATGACTAATATGATCTTCGCTACGTGAGAGCTTTAATAAGATAATTGAGTGGCATCTAGCCATCACCTCAGAACTAATACAAGAAATTGTATTCACGTCGCACAATGGCTACATCTCCCCGTTTCCTAAGCTCCTACCGTTTCCGATATATTTCCTTCAATCATACTCATTACTGTCAGAACAAAGTCTTCAACAATAGCTCTAATCTTTAGATATGATGGTCGTGCCTGGAACGGAAGTTACAGACCCCATCTCCAACATCGAGATCAGCAATATCCAGTGGGATGCTGAACGAATACCCCTGCGACCCAACCTAGTCTTGCAACCCAGTGTTGCTTACGATGTAGATGAAAGTGTTAGAGCCTGTGAGGTTGAGTGACCAGATTGCGCGGGAACCTTTTTAACATGCGTCAGCTTTCCCCGTGCCTGGAACGAAGATCATACATGCACACACATATGGCATCTCGCTGTGGGGAAAGACCGCAAGAGTCAATGTCCAGACACCCTCCGGAGAAGAGAAAAGCTACTTTCTCAAGGTTGGATTGGCTTGGAATGACGAATTACGCAATGGCTGATACCCATCTTCCAGGTCGTTCCGTTGGGAGCTATTGGGAAGCATATGTGCGAGGGCGAGTTTGAATCTTTGAAAGCTATCCACGCTGTTTCTCCTGGCTTTGTGCCAAAACCTTATTCTTGGGGGAAATATGCACGAGGAGATCCCGAGACCTATTTCCTCCTTACAGAGTATCGAGATGTTGGTGAGCAGGTACGTGCTCAAGACTCTGCGTTGACAGAAAAGGCGTGATTGAACGTCGCCAGGAGTTTCAACCTGCTACCCATTGCCCCCCAATAGTTGATTGGAGGCATCATCAACATGCTGGTCGCCCCCAGACATGGAATGCATTCCTCGTTTCGTGTCCCCGTCTTGAGGCTAATTACTAGAAGCCGGCTAGTCCTAGGAAGCTCGCCGCTGGTTTGGCCAATCTACACAAGGACTCCGTATCTCCGACCGGAAATTTTGGCTTTCATATCTCGACGTGTCACGCCAAGATCATTCAAGCTGTCGACGTCTGGGAAGACTCGTGGTGTGCACTTTTCACCAGACACCTTAGGCATGTGATGGCTTTGGCAAAGCCAATTCTCCGATGGCCAGAATTCGGCGTTGTCTGCAAGCTCACATTGGACAAAGTCGTTCCTCGGCTTCTTCTGCCACTGCAGTCGGAGGGACGGGTCCTCAAACCCTCCCTAATACACGGCGATTGCTGGGACGGTAAGTGACGGCATTTCCTTATATTGATGGTCTTTTGTCTAATAAAGGAAAGGCAATACTGCTCTGGATCAAAGGACAGGGGATGCGTTTGTGTTTGATGTTTGCTCGTTCTATGGTCATAATGAATACGACGTTGGCAATTGGCGGGCGCCCCGACACCAGTTGAGTGACAAGACATACATCCAAGAGTACAAATCCCGCTTACCAGCATCGCCCCCAGAAGATGATTGGGATGCCCGCAACATTCTCTACTCGCTGACGTTCAACATTGGCAATGCTCTCTACATTCCTGGTTCAACGCAAAGACAGGTAGTGTACGATGATATGACAACGTTGTGTCAGATATTTTGTCCTGACGATCTCAAACGAGGTCTAAATAATGTTGGTAGCATGGACTCTCGAAATGAATCTATAATGGCTGTCGAGGATCCTGGTTGGGAGGACAGGAGTAATGAGGTCAAGGAGGAGGAAGTGGAGAAGCTGTAGTAAGAAATGGAGGAAGAAGAAATTTACTGGCTAAAACGAGGAGGGCCAAGTATTGCTCTACATAACGACAGCATTAGAACGCAGCATTGTCTAAAACCTCGTCATGAAGCACTATAGTGGCATAGGGCACGTCGTATCCACAATACCCAAACGATCTCAATCTCCAACCAGTTCCTTCCCATACAGTCACGTATCGTAGAAATAAACCTCACAGAACACAAATCCCGAACCCCGCCATGTCAACCAAACCCAACCCCGCCAACTTCCCACCCGTCCGCGCCTGTATCTTCGACGTCGACGGCCTCCTCATAAACTCCGAAGACATCTACACCCAAATCTACAACAACATCCTCCACTCCTACCACAAACCCGACCTCCCATGGCGCATCAAAGCCAAACAGCAAAGCCGAGGCCGCGAGGTATATATCACCACATTCCTCCCCCTCTCTAGCCTGTACACTAAACAGCAAGTAAACTAACAACACAGGGTATGCACCACCTCCTCGCCTGGGCCCAACTCCCCATCTCCTACGATGACTGGACCGCAAAAATAACCGCCCAACACCCCCTCTTCAAAACCTGCACCCCCCTCCCCGGAATCCCCACCCTCCTCTCCACCCTCTCCTCCCCCACCACAACCCCACCCCTCCACCTCGCCCTCGCCTCCTCCGCCACACGCACAACCTTCCAGCTCAAAACCTCTCACCTGCCCTGCATCACCTCCCCATTCCCCGTACAAAACCGTGTCTTTGGCGACGATGCGGCGATGAGCGATAAGAGGAAAAAGCCGATGCCGGATTGTTTTTTGCTGGCGTTGGAGAGGATTAATAAAGGTTTAAGGGAGGGGGAGAGGAGGGTGGAGGTGGGGGAGTGTTTGGTTTTTGAGGATAGCGTTGCGGGGGTTGAGGCGGGGAGGGGGGCTGGGATGAGGGTTTGTTGGTGTCCGCAGGAGGGGTTGAGGGGGTTCTTGGGGGGGAGGGAGGGAGAGGTTTTGGAGGGGAGGGGTGGGGGGGTGGAGGAGGGGCAGGGGGGTGAGGAGGAGGAGGAGGAGGGCGATCAGGGGTTTGAGGGGGTTTGGGAGGGGGAGAGGCGGCTGTGGTCGGAGGATGGGCGGGCGGAGATGGTGATGTCGCTGGAAGAGTTTGATTATGAGTTTTATGGTATACAGGTTGAGCGAAGTGGAGTTTGATGGGTTATTCGTGGCGTTGATGTGTGGATTTAGGGATCCGCTGGATGATTGTGGCAGATGGACTTTTCGGATTGTGTCTGTTTGTACATTTGTATGGCACATATGCCAGACGTCTATGGTTTCATATCCGAAACCTATTTGTTGTTCGCCAGGTTCTGCTGCACCATACCTCCAATCTTGCCGTCTGCGTTGAAGTTCTTGCCGATTGCGCCCTCCTTGTCGAGTGGGCCTCCAATCTTCTGTGCAGTACCTCCGAGGGCACCGTCGGCTGTTGATCGTGTCGTTTAGCAAATGGCCCAGTATCCCCGCTTGTCAAGCAGAAGTATCGGATGGGTAGAATATCGTACCGTTGAACATCGACCCTACCGCACCGTCTTTGGAGAATATGCTGGTGCCTGTTCCGGTGGTCTTCTCGCCAGCGGCGGGCTGTTCGATGTCAGGGCATTGTCAAGGCGAGCAATGGACGGAGACGATCTCACTGTCTGCTTCACTGTCTCGTGGATGCCGCTGGTCATTTCACTGTGGCCCATGGCGGAGTTTGCCCCCTGTTCCATCGACTTTGCTGATTGATCGCCGTCCATTTCAAATGCTAGAGCCGGGTGATCTGTGACAGGGAGGAGATTTGCGTGAACTGAAACAGGCTGATCGACAGGAAATATAGTAGTAGGGTGATCAAGGATGGGAAGGATTCATGCAGTAAGGCGGTTGCTTGGTGGGATGGATAAGAGTAATCGTCATACACCGAAGTCTGCCGGTCCATACCCCGCGAGGCTGAGAATGACGCAAGCCAAGCATGATCGCCGAATTGAATCGCAGGGGGGCCCAGATTATTACCTACAGATCAAGAGCCATGATAACTTTTGTCCGAGGCAGACACTCTTAAGCGATGGACCCTCAAACGAGATAGGGCTAACCCATAGTACGCCAAACGCTCTACGGCGTCAGCCGTGGCCGTGGGCGCCTTTTTGGCCCCCAGATAATATCGTCCCGCCGTGGGTTTCCTTTGACCCCTTACAAGGATGACCATCAAGCTCAAGGAGCGGCGTCAAGGATCTTTATCATAGCGTGGACGAAAGAGGAAATTGGACGTTGAAGGATGACCGAACAAGGCAATCTCACAATCTGATATTGCGGGACCTCGGCAAGATATTCAGCTAGATACCCGCCTAAGCCCATCTTGGTACGCTAGTGAGGGCTTTCCAACGTTCGACGCAACCGCTCTCGTAAAAAGAGATGCGGGCGTCCCACTGAAGTATGGTGCCCTTTGTAGGTCTGCATAGCACGAAGGATGCCATGCTCAGCTCGGCACTTATGACCTCGCTGTCGCCATCTCCTTTTCGAGCAGTGTCCTACTGCATCTTGAGCGCATCTTCTTTCTCCCCACAACTCGTTTCCTGCTGCAGTCCACCGTTGAGCTTCGCTCTGTCAGGCACAGAAGTCTAATCTGTTTGGCTCGGATAATGGCTCTGTGCTTACCTGCATTAACCCGCATATGACATCTAGCTCCAACTGGGTCCCATCCCCTCCAAGACCATTCACGGGGAAGGTGCTGATGTGCGAAATTCGATATGTCATCTTCCGTACGATCTGCCACTGTCACCCCAGAGCCTCTTCGCGCGCCTACCCCCACCGCCAACGACTTCCCCACGCCACAGGGTCAGATGTTTCATGTGACCAAGCGTGATCAGGGCCTGGTGTCTCCAGCGCAATCATCATTTTCCTTTCCGGACGAAGAACAACCGCATGCTGTTTCGACGCCTGGAGAGAGTATGGAAGAGAAGTCAACAAATAGGAAACCTGACCGAGGTGCTGCGGAAGAGAGCGCTATCAGATCGGCGACCAATGGAACCCCGCAACAACAAGAGCTTCGGAAAAAGAAGAGTCAATTCTACTCGGAAGTTTTCTCGTATCGGGAACCCAACCTGTCGCCGAAAGATCGGATATATAAAGATTCGGTCGTTACGGCGGAGGTCAGGACGAATGTCATTGTACGCCGGAACATCCATCGTCGCTTGATGCACCAAGCTGACCCGTCTGTCGACAATAGATCAAGGACGAATACGAATTCTTGCAAGACTTTTCCCAGCAGTTGTCGCAACGGTATCAGAGACCTACCTCCTCCATATTCATTACCCTCAACCATTCGGCATGCCTCCTGTTCGGCGGAACCTTCGATTCAGCCTACCTGCTCACCATCAGCGCTTTACCTTCCCAACTCCTTCCTACGACCAACAAGCGAAATGCTGCGCTGCTTCAAACCTATTTGGCCGACTCCTTAGGCGTGGCTCCCATACGAGGCGTCGTTCGCTTCACCCGCATCCCAGACGAAGATCTTGCCTGCAATGGCACCACCGTCCTCGGACAAATCGAGAATGTGCAGAAGGCGTCGGGAAACCCCAATGGCTCGAGAACAGGATTCTCTGCCTTTCCCCCACAGCAAAGTAGCCGAAAACCCTGCCAAGCCAAGCCGAAAGATCTCCGGTTGAGAGAAGGAATATCGTCCGTTCCTATCAGTAGAATTGCCAGTCCGGCAATGCAGAGCCCTCCACTACCCGCCATACCCACCCAGAAGAGCGCGATGGACCTGAAGGCGGAGAGGGTACAGAAGCTAGGCAGGAGGCGGTCTTTCATGGCCATATTTAAGAAATAGAAGGCTAGATATGTTGGAATGTTGGTGTAGCTCCACCACGGTGGGTCACGGATGTAAAATATGGGTCATTTTGGTTTGGGATGGAAAGCAACGTTGCATGTGGATTGGGCCGATCCGACGGCATTGCTGCTAGATCATTACGAACAACGCAAGGAACGCTAGAAGAGGGTGGTAGAGAGTATTTCAAACCTCGCTATATATATGTGCTGGAATGATAGCCTTTTCAAAAGAACAGCTGCTGCCTAGACTTGGAGCTGACGCCAACATGCAGGCATTGAGCGAAGGATCGCTCCTCGGACGTGTGAAGGGGGGTTTTCCATGGAGGAATCATGTGATGAAACGTCACCATCTCTGCAATTGGGATGCGCCTACAACGATGCGAATGATGAGTTGTCAAGCTTGATTCGGAGGTGTACAACAAATCCGCAGCTCTGTTCCATCCCCCTCCACCTCAACCAAGATCTTGCGAACCTCACTATCTACCTCTGGCCGAATATATATAACAAGCCCACAGCTCCATTCTATATCTTCCAACTCTTCTATGACCACACCACCCTCCCAGTCTATCAGCCCCCACCCCATCAAACGTTAAGAGCACCCTCCTACCAATCTCCCCTTCTTCTCTCTCGCTCAGCTTCTCCTTCTCCGTGAAGAGCTCGACACCCTCGCTACCTAGGACACTGGCCTCATACTCCTCGTCCAGGTCTCCGACCGCTTTGGCCAGTGCTAGCAGCATCGACTTTCGTAGGTAAGGTCCCGTTACCGCAATCGCTCGACATCCTCACTGCCTAGGATACTGGCCTCATACTCATCGTCCAGGTCTTCGGCCGCTTTACCCAAAGTCAGCAGCACTGACTTGAGTAGGTAAGGTCCCATCGTTGCGAACGGCTTGCCGGTAGGCAGATTGACCAGAAAGTGCTCCCACCCGGATTGACGGTTTCTTTTGTTGCGTGACAATGTTACGATAGAGTTGTAATATAGGAAATGGCCTGCTGGTCGGTTTGTATTCTAGAAATAAGTCTCCGTACCCTCTAAAAAATGTGTAGCTGTTGCTACCAGCAGTAGCGGAACCAAGGCATGAATCGTCGCTCCTCTCTCTCCCTGAAAAACAAACTTTCTATATATAATACGCAAGGTAATGCACAATACGCCAGACGAGATAAGGCGGAGCTCGATCAAAGATGACCTGGAGGCGATGCGTTCGGACATTGCAGGTACGGCAGAGAGGAAAAGGCAGAGCTTGGGCCTTGTAATCATCAGTCAGAGCGAACATACAATTGAGGTGGGTGGACACCGGGTGATCGAACGGTAACCCTGGCGGCAGGCAGTCCACTGGCGCTTTCTCAAGACTTGTAAAGACACGTGCCTTTCCAATATGCTCGGGGAGGATGTATCGACATTGCGGACAGTATCTGGTCCTAGCCGTTGTGAAGGCGACCGAAGGTACTCCTGCGAATAGAGCACTGTATGCATCGATAACACTAAGTGGAGGAGGCGAGTCTGGATCGTTCGCAGGTATTTCCTTAAAAATGGCCCTGCAAGACCAAAAGATCCGCATGCTGACATTGAACTCTAGAATAGATTGATTCGAGAAGGGCGATAAAACCCAGCTCTATTCTCGGGATCATCGTAGATAAGGAGTCCGCCGAATCATCATTCCTGGATTTCTCGGGGTAGAAATATGTCTTTATATCCTTTTTCTTATATATATACCTGAAGGTATCTGCGTTGCGTACGTGGTATGATTTGGCAAATATAACCGTCATCTCAAACCCAACCCAAACCGCATGGATCCTTCATCGTTTGTATCTGACAACGCCATTCTCGCCGTTAATAGGCACGAAAGTTTTTGAACCCTGATCGATTTAGACCTCTTTCAAAACATCCTTCTTCTCGAAAAACGACTCTTGCTGCCTCGACATTCTTAGCAGATTGACACGTTGGTCGGTCATCTCAATCTTCTATCTTCTATCTTCAGATTGGCGTATGATCCGCATCTATGAAAGTAGCTAGCGCAGGATATCTGTCGGCAAAGAAAGGCCTTTGTCCTCCAAGAATTTATATTTTTACATCTCCGTTGACGATCTCTCCTGTTGCGCAAATAATGTTACGACAAAGTGGAAGTACAGAAACCGTGCTGCCAGTTTGTTAGCATTCTTGAAATCGACCTCCTTGCCATCTCCGCAGCATCTCTTTGCTTTAGTTGCGATTCTTTCGCTTTTACCCATGGTGTTCGGAACGAAACTGAAAGTTTGGAATCCGCAATGCGATATGATGTAATTCGTAGAGTAAGTATGTGGTTTCGTTGCAAGGGAGGTAACGTAAGTGTATGGAAGTGAGGTTTGAATCTTTTTCTCTTTTCGTTTTTTGAGTGACTCTTTCAATGAAGTTCGACCCATATCCACATTCACAGCAGTATAGTTGGTTATCTGTATCTTCCATCTCCGGATTGTCTTTTCATCTGCATTCCACATCACCGGCACAAAACGGCCATGGTCATCGCCAGACATCCACATATGCGGTTACTGTATTTGCCGTCGTCGGACTTATACAAGCTGACCGCTGGCTCGCCTGACTTTTGCGCTGCTTCGTACTGCTGGCTGAGTTTGGAATTCTGGCTGTCTGACCTGGACCTCTTCTGACTGCCCCGTTCGTCTCCAAGGCGCTTTCGGGCGTTTCAATTGCCAGAAAGTTCGCCCCTTATCAATGGCCTCCCCCTTCTCAGCAGATTGAGTGGCCGTTTATCTTGATCTCCCATCTGCGGATCGGCTTTTCACTCACATCCAACGGCACCAGCATAAAATCTCAGCTGTCGAAGGCCATGCCATTTCCACAGACGTGTGCATGAGTAGGCAGTTGTCGGCAGGGTAGAGGCGTGAGCCTGCACCGCTTCTGAGCGTGTAATTCGGGGCCGCAGGACCGATCGTGCTGGGGACACTGGAATATATGGCCGGCCGCAGCCCTCACCATGCGATCGTCTAGCCCCCTCTCCGCGGGAGGAAGCGCAGTATCGTTGCTTCTCTGCACGAAATGGGGATGAGGTCGTCCATAGGACGGGTAGTATAGCAGCAGCAGCGGTGTTTTCAGGTCGGGAGTCTATAATCAAAGAATCCTATAAAAAGAATATATAAAAAGAGAAGAGACGATACATATATATAGTGGTGAGAAGGAAAAAGACATTTATACCAAAAACGCAAGAAGCGTAGTAACAACAGCTTCTTGGCTATCCATCACTTACCATAGGATCGTCAAACCACCGAACGCGCATATACCGTTGAATATTGGCTTATACCAGACTCCAGCCAGAGTTGCTGAAGAAATCCAGTCCTGCCGTATGTGCCCACATGCCCCCGCGAGAGGTGGCGCAGTAGGATATCTGTTTCCGTCTATCATGCAGCTTTCCTTGCATCAATAAATAGAAGCAGGTTAGTTGTGCTGCGATTGTTCCATAGCGCACTTCATAATCGGAGAATTTGTATGAAGAGTAGAGTAGAGTAAAGTAGTGAAGAGGAAAAGGATACTCTATCCCATATCCTGGCAACTTGGGCACTCGTCACGGCTAGATAACATGAAGCTCAAGATTATAAAAACGGATTGACGACAACTCCTCGCCTACCTATCCAATCCAGTCTCGCCACTGCGTTGGCCATTTCTTACAGCTATCGCAACTCCTGTCTGTATATCTGTCCAACCGATCTCTTGGATGGGCAGGGTACGGAGGTGAAGGTTGGCAGGTATGCGGAAGACGGTAGGGTTACGGTGATGACGAAGCCCGTGGATGTCTCACCCTCCGCATTGCATGATGGGGGTTGCTGAAAGTAGCAAAGACATCACAGATTGAGTTTCGTGATGGGATCGTTCGTTGAAATTATAGCTGGGGTATAGATAAGTCGAAAAGTTCGACATCAAGTGGTAGCTGTTCTGAACTACACGTCAGCGCGTAGAGGGAGGTACCATAAAGGTAGAGACGCAAGGATAGACTAAAGGTCTTCTATGCTCGCATGCAAGCATTAACCCGGGCTTCCTTCTTGGACTTTTATGGAAGTGAGGTGGAAAGTAGGTGATCTGTAGAAAGTAGCAAGGAGATAACAGTAGCGAAGCTGCCGGCGGTGAATGCGTGCTCACTGAACGTTGGAGGCTACTGGTAGTAGCATAAGCACTATTTATTGAATTGTAATATGAAGTTGATTGATGATAGGGGGTGAGAGGGAATCGTTATACCCTATAGTAGTATATATAGGAATCAAGATAAGTGTATGAGTGTATATAAAATTCCTGCCAGGCTAAGCTGCTCACAGGCGACAGCGATATCGATTTGGAACGCGACCTCCGTATACTCGGCATCAGAGTAAGTAAAGATCTCAGCTGCTTTAGCGAGATGTTCTTTCAATATGTTGCGTTCTGGCCATCAAGTTCGAGCAGACGTCAGACTGGGTACGAACGAAGTCATCAAGCAACTCGGAAAGGAGCTCGTTGAGAATATCGTTTGTTAGTTCATTGATGCGATCCGTAGGGAAGTGGGAAATTAATTATAAATTATGTTGACCGCGGCGCTTAATATCCCAAGCAGTCTGGTTTGTGGGAATGATGTTCGGAGATGCAACATATTGGATTGGAACAAGTAACCCAGCACGCTTCCATTTCGGCGAGCATTTTCTCTTTTCTATATCTAGCCATTGCTTTTGGTAGCAGCTTTTCATCGTACTATATCATATAATCGGGGTCGGTTAGGTAGTTAAAAATACCCTTAAGGGGGTAAGATACTTTCCTATTAGGGATCCTAAACTGCTCATCTCTTTCAGTCTCGACGTTTTCGATCATTAACTTGGTATGCTCCAGTGGCTCCGCTCCGAAGGGTAGAGCGAAGATGTTTAAGTTGGAATTCGAAACGGCTTTGTTTCAGCGTGGGTTGATATAGTTGGCCGAGCGCTGTCGCTGGAACTGAGGCTGATACAAGGTATGGTGGCAAGCGATCGAGGACGAGATCGACCGACATCATTTCCCCTTCTTGCACTGTGAACATGACAACGCGCCTGCTTCCAGCGTATGTAGGCTGAAAGCGCAGACAAGCCTGCTCTTGCCAGGTCCTAGATTAGCGGCGTTCGAAGTCGACATCACAACCGAAATCGGAGTATTTTTGAGCGGCGAGCCCGAGTGGGACCGAGTACTGTGACTCCGTCAGCGTGAGCATAGCCATCCGGCATTGTGCGTCCGAGATACGCCGCAGGACGTGCGATGAAATATTGTGGGTTGTGAGAAGGTGGATATGATGCTGGATGTGGATGGGATGTGAGCCTGGAATAACGGGGAAGAAGTTTTGGTGGGTATCGTGTAATGGGAGGTTTTGAGTAGAGTGTAGATGTAAGTAGTAGTATGATAATTATCATAGAGATATATTACTATACGGCTGGTATTTATATATATAGGTGGAGAGTAGCTTTGTGTGAAGCTCCGCTTCGAAGGATACGGCAGGTATTTGTCGCTTTAGGTCAGAACGGCTTCTGTTTCAGCCTCAGCTGTCGTTTTTGTATCACTGCAGCTGAAGAGGCGTGGTGAGCGATATCGAGTTGTGAGATGGTGGGTATTGTGCTGAAGATGGCTGGGATGTGAGCCTTGAATGGATCGTCGAAGCGTGCGGTTGTTGCGATTCCTTCAATGGTGGGAGGTTTGAAGTTTCGAATAGAAGGTTATATTATCGACGTACGCATGATTTATCACATATATAGGAGGATAGACGTAAGCAATATAGTAGATAATTAACTACTAGAGTTCAAAACGGCTTCAATTTCGGCGAGAGATGTCGTTATTGCATCACTGGAGCTGAGGAGGCATGATGAGAAATGTTGGATACTGCGCTGGATGTGGCGATGATTACGCGGATTGAATCATAGTTGTAGTTGGAAAGTAGATGTATGTCAAGCTCCGCTCCGAAAAATACGGCAGATATTTTTCGTTTTAGGTCAGACCGACTTTGCTTCAGCGTCAATTGTCGTTGTTATTGTATTCGTGACTGTAGCCGAGGAGGTTCGATCAGGAATGGTGAACGGCAGAAAGCCTGACATTCTATAGGAAAATGAGCCTCGGTATAATGGTAACGAGGTTGTGGTGGGTTTCCTATCGATACGTATAGACGGCGAAGTGTGTGTATGGTGGGGGCTCTGATTATACGAATGGATCGGTATATATATATAGGCGGTACTTCGATCGAAGGAAGCTTGAGAGTATGGAACAGAAGTGCAAGATAGTGTGGTGATGAGTATGAAATTGGATCGGTCTATATGTAGCTGGAAGGTAGATGTAAGTGACAACGTAGAAAATTTGTATTCAAGTATAAAATTGAGGAATAGCAGTGAATTATAATGCGTCACTGGCCCGGCAAGAAACATTTTTCACATCCCAACTCACATCATCATCTATATACGCTGGTCGGTCATTTGTTCAGATGTTAGCTTGCTCTATCTCAGCCGGAAACGCAGGACTGCCAAGATTAGATATGCAAGCTTGCTTCCAGTCCGTGGGTGTGAACTTGTCGACGATAGCCTTGAATGCTTCCTGCACGAAATCAGCATGGAGCTGTATGAGTAGACTATTCTACTTACCAAGGTGCAGAAGCTCTCATCGCCTTCCAGGTGCTTCCCAGGTAACCTGCACCCAGGCATAATCATGGGACGGTCATTGTAGCGTATTCGGACATAGTGACCTTTCAGTCTGTTCTTCTCCGCATCTGTGAGCTGGTCTGTTGGTTTCCTTGAGATGCCTCCAGTCGCTAGCTGAGGTTTTCCAGCACGACCGAATAATGTCTTGAGAGGGTTTCGATGTTGATTTTGAGATGCGGTAGCTGTGGCTGCTTCATCCGACTTTTCACCACCAATTGATTCACTTTTTGTACCTGATTCATTGAAAAGCTCGAAAGCAATGGCGCTCGTGTAAGGCGGCCAATCCTCTCCGTCGAAACATCCCAGACTGGACAGGAGTGCTGCGAGCGTGGTATCATGACAGCCACTCATGGCAAATTTGATGTTCTTTTGCCCTCTTCCCCTAGCACCTAGCTTACCACCCTCCCCACCAACTTCAAGTAACCCATCATATCCGCCAGATTCCACACTATCAACCATGCGTGCAACAATGTCGCCAGCAAGTGCACCAATACCGACTTTGCGATATTCGTTGTTCTCCTTGAAACCAGAGAACCACTCCTCGACGCTAATTTTATCGATGATAGCGAGGGCTTTGGGGTTATAAAAGGATGATGGGAGTCGGGTTTCGGGGCCATGAGCGAGGGTGGAGTTTATTGTATCCATGATCCCGGAGAGACGAGGGTGAGAATCAACCTTCACTGGAGCCTTGTCTGGCATCCACTTACTCACAAGTGAAGTGAGATAATTCATTTCTTTTGTTTCATTCCCTATAAGTACTCAATACTCGATCATCAATAAAACTGGTCATTCACAAAGACCTACAACGTTCCGCAGTCCTCTGGCCAAAGGCCTTGCTGAGTTCACTAAATCGACGACACATGGCTTCATTTGGGTACAGAGTTTCATCCTGAATTGTCCGTGTGATAATAATTGGGGGACGGAACGTAATTGTTCGTGCCGAAGAAGGATACATTCCCCAGAAGCTCTGCTGAACACTTTCTAGGGCTCGGGCCACTGGTGTCGCTCTCAAATAGATCATGTCTGCATCGCTGATTATGCTTGGCATGTATCTCAGCTGGTCAACGTAGAGTTTCCGCAAGCGTTCGCCTAGTGCCAAAGTTGTCTCACGACCTTTATCAGTCATTTCGCCTAAGTTACTGCGTATTCTCTCAGTCTCTTCGACATTGTCGAGTGTTGACTGGACTTACCACACGCCATCAACTTCACCATTTGGTCCAGCCGATAATACTGAGGCATCATTGTCACCAAAAGTCTCCAGACGTCTTCGCCAGTGAAGGTCGTCCCATGAAGACCAATCTGTCTTGGTCATCAAGACGCTTGAAAGGCGTTTCGCCGCATTACAATACGGCCAGTCTACTTCAGTCATCAGAATGCTTTGGTCTTCCTCAAATGGAGAGAGGGCGCTACCGTACAGGGTGAGAGCCCTGCCTGTATTCGGCGTCATTAACGTTTTTGAACAATGTGGATATCTAGCATTGGAAATCTCACATTTTGGAATCTTCCAGAGACCGGACTCCTCTCACCTACAAAGTTCTTCAGTTCGGATCGGATACATCGCAAGTCTGTAAAGAAACGTCGTAGGTACCATGTCGAAGAAGCTGCCGAGAATTAGGGTCACTCCCCGGCTGCACCTCCCTTTTCAGGGTGTTATAGGAGACACCAGCAAGGATTGTCTGGATATAGAATACGAATATCACTCACAATTTGCACCAGTTGGAGGTTCAATTTCTTTGGGTACAAGCGATCTAACTCATCTTGGGTGTATGGCGGGCGGGGAACAAAAGTGGTCATGGTGAATAGTTATGGGATGACATTAGAATAAGGCTCAGGCACCTCTGATTCTATGTAAATGAGTATGTACGTCGTAAGATGAGAAAATTGTTATCGCAATATGTAAAGCACGAAGATCAATCTACTAAAACAATTTTACTCACGAATTCTTAGCTTGTGCAAAACTCCAACATCTCCTTGGCACTCAAAAGATACAGAAGATTACAAAATACTGGTGCCTTTCGTACCAAGAAGTCTGAAGACTAGAGCAAGAGTCTTGCAAGTGCTAACGGTCTGGTGGGAGAAGATACAGATACTCAAAAAGGTAAACAATGCCGCTGTAAGCGAATGACGGATTGACATCAGAGAGAATGCCATAATGGTCCGCAAGCCCTGTTCCTCTTGTAAGTCCCCAACAAGGTCAAGTAGTCAGTCCTGCTGATATAGTCAAAGCTCAACATTCCGTCCCTTCCCCAGATGGTGCCCTTATCGCGACTCTACACGCGTCCTCCTTGACTATCTCTGCCTACAATGGCGTTGTCCTCCGATCCATACCTTTGGCACCAGACTTTGTCTCGAAGTGCCGGTTCGTGCGTTGGTCGCGTCAAGATGACCTGGCGAATAGAGTGTCATCTGAGCAAGCAGACAAGAAACAGCCGTGGCCATGTAGTCGCATCTTGCTTGCAAACGATGACAACATACGCGTATATGACGTCAATGACGCAAATTGGTCTGGCATGATCGAACATGCCGCCAGCAATTGCGGCAGATATGCTGATGTCGGTTTCGGACACAACAGCAATGAATTGCTACTCTTCTCTGACTTTGGGGTCAAGCTTACAATATGGTCGCTCGTCACACGTCACGGCGTCGAAATAAGGGACCCCAAATACATGGTGCGCTGTTACAACCACAGACCGCGAAGCGGGCATATGGCCGTCTTGACTAGGCCATATACTCATGATATCCTCATGCTTCTCAATCCCGGAGATCACGGTCTCATCAAAAGTATTGATTTACCCACTGTGGACGCTGAGGAAGTGTTATGGAGCCCAGATGGTCGATGGCTTGCGATACGAGATACACCGAGCAATGGACATAAAGTGCTGATCTACACAGCGGATGGACACCTTTTCAAGATATACTCGCATGACGAGAACACCAATGATATTGGACTAGGTATAAAGGTTTTGGAGTGGAATCCTTTGCACAGCATATTTGCACTAGGGGATTACAATGACAAGGTCACAATCCTCAGCAAGAACACTGTGATACATCCTCAAGCTATTGGATCGTGGGTGAGGCTGACATTGTCACAGTTCTCTCCAATTGCTAAATTCCACCATCCGGCCACGATAACTCTACCCAATGTGACTATCTGGCAAGAACAGCTTGATGCCTCAAAAGCGCGGAATTATATCGTAGCACCACAACCTGCAAATCCGCCAACATCTACCTCCCTCATGAAAGCGGACCACCCCGTCCATGGAATTTCTATTCTAGCTTTCAATAGCGATGGAGATCTATTAGCGACTAAGAGCGATTCAATGCCCACCACCGTCTGGATTTGGTCGTTACAGACGGGCGGGGTTGTAGCAGTTCTGATACACCATTCGCCCGTCAAACACATGTCATGGCACCCGACGGAATCAGGCCTTTTGCTTATCCATTGCGCTATTCCTGAACCAGCAGTTCATCTGTGGAAGTCCACGTGGGACGTACCCCAGATCGTAACTCTTCCTCTAAGAAGGAAAAGCGGCAGACTAGAAGCCAGTTGGCTCATCAGCCCCACCTCTTCCCAATTCAATCTTATGTTGACCTCGACTCACCAATACATCACATCTCTGATTTCCAGCTCGGGCGAGGTAGTGCCCGGTGCGCCAGGCCTCTCTGACGGTGCTCAGTCCAGAATTGTAGGAGCTGAAGACATGTTCGACGAAGGTAATTCTCTTGACCTTTCACCCATCAAGATCACTCATGACGAGACCTTGGAGGTGCCTGATCCTTTTGGTGATGGCGATGACTGCTCTGGATTAGGTTTCGGATTGAACAATGAAATGGTCGACGATACATTTCACTACCGCAGACATATTAAAGCAACGAGTTGATATGACCATTGGGCCATTTTCTGTCTGGAAGTCACCAACCTCATGTCTATTGTCTGCTATGCTGCGGAACGTCAACAACCCTCCACTAACAGCGCTCAAAAGTTATATCAAAGCCATGATCGCGACCGTGTTCTCCGAAGGGTTCCCAGGCGTTTTATCTAAATGATGTCCAATGGATCGGAAGCCATGAAGTATACGATATAAGGACGGCTGTCAAATGGTGTTTGGACTGGATCTCCGAAAGCGTCTTCCTTCGACGTTGAGGAGGTGTCGATGTTGCGAAACACTACCATATATGGGTTTCCACCGTGACCCTATCAACCGCATCATCCACCCTAGTTGCTCCTTCACCCTGGACGTGCAAACCGACTTCTAGGGTCCTCTTCTATGAATCTACTTCCTCAGGCCTTCCCATCGAAGTCGCTTACGTCTCCCTCGGCAATCGTACTCCATCGTTCAGCTCGCAGAAGGATACTAGAAGCTATAGGGGAGAATTGTGTATGGCACGAATGGATCGCTACAGCGATACACCAGTAGAAACTTACGACAAGCTAGCCTCACTGCCGGACTGTTTCGACGGAGTCGGGCTTGATGCCAAGAAGAGGAAGGGTCGTGGATTACGAGAAGTCGGTTCAGTCAGGAGGGTACGTTGGTGAATGGCAAGAGGAATTGGCACAATCCAAAGTATGCTTCCGTCCCGTGTCACCAATTGGACCTTAAGCTGGACAACTCGCCCATTTCGCATGCGCACCCTCAGGCTCCTCATATGCAGCGTCCAAAGTCCAGGTCTTCCCCCCGGACTTCCTCCCTCAACATCCTCCTTCTCGCCATTAAGTCAACCAACTATGTACCCTCATTCCCCTCCTCCAGCATTTGGCTCAGCTATCGCGGCCTTTTGACGCACGTTCTTAGCCTCCGCTTCCAGCAGGCAGTCCAGCCGATGCGGAGGTTGCAACAAACACATGGAAACGGTCCGATCTTTCAATAAAAGGTAGCGGATCTAAAGTGGTCTGGATTGATAGGAAGCAGCCAGATGATGGAGCAAAAGGCACTGGATCAGGAGAAGGTGACACGCTCCTGCCGAAGAAGGGCTACGAGATTGATGGCCTGGATTGAGGAGGTGCCATATTGGAATGTATTGTCCAGATGCTACTTTGGAGCTTGGTGACCCAGAGATCGCAAGGGTTTGGAATTGAGCTATTCATAGTTTGAACCAGTTGGTGAGCGCATTGGTTTGCTACATTACTGCCAAACGTCAGATATCTACTACGAATTCAGTATCTGTATGAGGATAGTGGGTCAGAGAGGTCAAGGCGATTTTGAAAGATTGTGACCATTCCAACGATTGCAGACCCCTTTCGCTTCACCATTATTCTTGTCAACAATTGTTCTTAACAAACTCAAGCTAAGCCAGCCCTATCAAAAAGGATCGACGACTAGTCACCTAGCGTCGCTTAAGCCCCGCCCACAGTGCCGATTTGCATCTGTAAGCCTCATCGACGACATCAACGCATCTTCGAATAATCGCGATCATGGTGAGGGAACCCACTACACAAAATAGCCGACACAAAGAGAACTGACAAGATCCTCAGGCACCAGCAGCAGCATCTGCCGGCAAGAAGCAAAAGAAGAAGTGGTCCAAAGGCAAAGGTACGAACTCCAACCCGCAGCAAACATCTACACCCCATATCCCCTCTTCTCAAGTACCAGCGTCCAACTGAATCCTTACGCTTTCCCACCTCGCAGTCAAGGACAAGGCCAACCACGCCGTCATCCTCGACAAAGCCACTTCCGACAAACTCTACAAAGACGTGCAATCTTACCGCCTCATCACCGTCGCCACGCTCGTCGATCGCTTGAAGATCAATGGCAGTCTGGCGCGGAAGGCGCTGAATGATTTGGAGGAGAAGGGGCAGATTAAGAAGGTGGTGGGGCATAGCAAGTTGAGCATTTATAGTGAGTTTGTCCGAAGAGGGGGGGCGGGAAGAGGTAGGGATGCTGACTGGGATATTAGCAAGGGCGGTGACTGCTGCTGAGTAAATGAAACGGGATTGGGGGCGGATTTCTGGTGTTGGCAGATATCTCGTGGAGAGAATAGTGGAAGGTCGAGATCTCATATGTGACACAACCACCAGTCAACCCAACTACAGACCAAATGCTACCATCGCTACGCTGCCTATAACAATCAAACCCCTACCCCACATCCCCCGCCCTCCTCACCGGCCTCCCCTCCCTAGCCTTCGCACACAACTCCTTCCTCTCCCCCCATCCCCCCCACCCACTCCCCATCCCCCTCTCCACCCTCCCAACCCGAAAATACCTCCCCCCCTTCCCCCCATCAAACAGTCCCTCCCACCCCCTCACAACATCCTCAACCTGCTTCCTCGCAACCCTCCTCTCCCTCTCCCTCCTCACCTTCCTCTCCCTCTTCTCTTCCCTACTCATCCCCCCATCCCCTAACCCTTCACCCTTTATACCCTCCTCCCCTCCAAGATTCTCGGCCGGCATAAACATCTCCTCCACCCCCCTCAAATCCCCATTCAGATCTTCCGCAAAACACCCCGTCACAAACGCCCTCGTCGCATCCCTTCCTGCGAAAAAGGAATAACTACCGCCAGGCCCGTACATATGCGGCGAAGCCGAAACGTCGTAGATAGTCCCATTTAGCGCGAGGAGGATGGGAAGGTTGGTGTCGGTGCCGTTGTAGAGGGTTAGTTGGGCGTCGGTGAGGTGGAAGGGGGGACGCTGGGGGTGCGGGATCCGTTAATGGGGAGGAGGAGGAGGGGGGAAGATAGGAAAGGAATTCATACAAACCAAGCCCTCATCCGCCCAGGACGCGTAAACGGCGGCCGATAATTCCAAAACAACGAAGAACCGGTTATGAAATAGGAGAGCGTACACGAGAGGAGGAGGAGGCCGGTTAGCAGGCGGAGGGTGTCGAGGGGTGAGATTAGGGTGGTGGATGGCGACCGTTTTGAGGGGGTGGAGGCGGAGGGGGAGGGCGGGTTTGAGGAAGGGGTAGATTTGGGTTTGGGTCGGGAGCGGAGGGTTGGGGGTGGGGTGGGAGTTGGGGGTGGAGAGGACATTTGGTATGGGATGGATTGAGGGATTGAGGGATGGAGCTGTATGTTGCCGGAGTACGGAGTAAACACGGGTGATAAGATTGGAAGAACCTCACCGCAATACACTTGGACTAGACGTATCCTATATCACTAGTCAATGAATATAACATACAATACAGAAAAAGTTTTCCTCTAAAACACGTCCCTCCCCTTCGTAGGTCAGTGATGAGGGCATGTATTTAGGGAAGCGAATACCCCTATTCTTCCTACTCCTTAGCAACCCCCATAGTAGCAAGACAATATCAGATGACAAGATAAATCCTCCCTTTTCTATTAGCTAAACTTCGCTGTAAATAATCAAGTTTACCTAATAAATAAATTCACATGTTTATAGAGAAAGACATGTTAAATAGAGTTAAAATACGATAGGGTTTGTTTATTTCTAATTATTTCTCTCCTTATCTTCCAACCTAAATGCGGAACAACCCCCTTTTCTACTAGAGGTAGCTCTAGAATATCATCAAAACACGCCCACGCCACCCTGCCACCTATCCTCTATCCCACCATGTCCTATCCCCTTCCCCTTCCCCTTCCCCTTCCCCTTCCCCTTCCCCTTCCCCTTCCCCTTCCCCTTTCCCCTTCCCTACCCCTTCCCACAGTCCTCTATTCTACTAGCTATCCTAGAAGTCCCCTCTTCCTGTAGGACCATTCCAAAGTCCCCTCCACCGACAGCGATATGTTGTAGTGTACGTCGTACTTAGGATAGTGATAATAATTCTATGTTGCCATGTTCATAACCGAAGAAGGCATGAAGTAAGTACGCGCAGGTCTAGATCGCCTACTGTGGTATAGATTGTTTGCGGTGTGGCACGTGTGGCTATGTAGGGTAGCATTCATTAGTGCACAATCTCAAGTTGGTTCAGTTGGTGACGCTGTTCTAATCAACCTCATCGTATTCTAAAGACAATTATCCACAATCGCGTACGACATCTTGTATTCCAACTTGACTTGCCTACGATATAATGAATGATTCAACGCAATACGTTCGTGAGAGCGATGGGCGCGACGCCGTCGACGGCCATGGTGATCTCTAACGAATAGCAATGTACTCTTCTCCAATGATGGCACTCACAACCAGGAATGACCGCGCAAAGACCAAACGTTACCTCGTTCTTATCTCCATCCATCCATCATCACAACCGATCCCAATGATAACCCTCATCTACCCCTTATTAAACCCCTTCAAGAGCTGAGAGTAACCCAGTAGCATCGCCAGCAACCTGACAGACCCGATACCAGGAAAACATCTCCTACCCATTATCTGTCCCATCTCCAGATCCGTCCTAGCCAACCCTCTAGCTCCCTCCTTGAACCACTCCCATACGCCAGCTCCCACACGAACACCTCGTCGATCCCATGCGCGCCATCTCCATGCAACCACCGCCCATCACTACCCAAGCTCTCTATCGTACCCGAACCGCAGGACTTCACTCCTATTTTGGCACCAAACATGGTAAAACATGGTCAGCAGACCGAGTCGGTGTGCCATGAGACCCCCTTTCTGCAATCTTCAGCCATCGCAATCGACCGCATCCGTCCTTACCGACCTGTCAGAATGCTGCAAGGCTCGGCTACGCGTCCACTAATATCTGTCGGATGGGGTTTCGTGCAGCAGAGTGCCACGTATGTGCCGCGCGAGCTGCATGGGGAGCGGCTTCTGGGCATTTCCTTGGTTCCTTCCCGTCCTCCCGATAGCTGCCACGCTGCCATAGGGCCACGAGAGTTTCGGATGGGTGGATGGCACACCCAGAGAGACCGCTCTTTGGGTTTGCTCTGGGATGCCAAGACGCAGAGCCTCACTCTTTACAGTCCCCTCGATAGAAGCCCATAAGGGGCTGAGATATAGGGGATCCACTCTCTGCACCATTGCTATCCATCCTTTCCGCCGCTGTAACTCAAGATATAGTTGGCTTATTCGAACGTTCGAGCTCTCCGATTTTCAAAGTGTTTCATCATATATCATCGTACTCAGCCCTAGCGTTCTGATCGCTCTCCCCAACATTGATAATATCGAAGATATGGCTGGGAATACCAGTGCGCCAAAGGCACACAGTCCAATGAACAGCCAGTTTGACAACTTTCCCAACTCTCTCTCTGGAAAGTTATGCTGGAAATCGAAAGATATCGAAGTCAGCAAGGATAAGTACGTTGTGGAGTTGACCACGGACGAAATCCGCGCTGTGGAAAGGGCGACTGTCTCCTTCAAGGGTACTTACACTCGCTGTCCATTTGATGAAGGCTTATCAGTTGTCTCTTAAGCACTCGGCAAAGAACTCCCACATCTGAGCCCCGAGACGTTCCCTCTGCCGCAAGTACTAGCCGATCGTCTTGGGCAAATCAGTACACAGCTGCACGATGGCATAGGTTTTGCAGTCTTGCGCGGACTCGACCCTAAAGAGTACACTGACACGGACAACGTGATTGCGTACTGTGGTATAGCATCGTACGTTGGAGCAGAGAGGATCACGAATGCGTTCGGAATGTCGATGAGTACGTCGTCAAGTTTCGAAACCGATATCGTGGTCGATATCATAGGCTGACATTGTATTGTGATTAGATCATCTCCGAAATGCTGAGCACGACCCGAGACCAGACAATCGGGAGACCATGAAGTTGAATGCCTCCAAGCTCTCGGGAGGACTGGTAAGAACAACCGCATTCCATGCCGCCTCCGAGACGTATGGAGCTTTAAGCTAAGTAGCTTTTGTTCTTCAGAAGTTCCATGCCGACCGCTACTACGCTGAGATACTGGCGATGTTCGTCAAAGAGAATGCGGCGTTTGGAGGCGAACAATATCTGGCCAGCTTCTCCACAATATACAACAGGATGATGGAAGAAGATCCCGATAGTTTGAAGGTTTTAGCGCAGGAATGGAAGTGGCCGAAGGATTCCATGTAAGCTGAAGTCTTTCCGTTTCGGTCCGACAGATAAGCTGACGAGACCTTACTAACAGCCGCGATTTGCATGGTCCCGTCATCTACGAATCCGCCGGGCGCGTCCTCGTGCAATTGGTCTGGCAAGCCTTCATCGAGAATCCCGAGCTAGCATCACCAGAGCAGTGGCGAGCATTGGAGGCTGTACAAGGCATTGCCGAGCAAGTCTCAATCGAGCTTGATCATAAGGCTGGCGATATTCAATTCGTCAATAACTTGGCTATCCTCCACGCTCGCAATAGCTTCACAGACTCCCCAGAAAGCGCTAGACACATACTCCGTTTGGGATTGCGTGATGCAAGTCGCGGCTGGCTTCTCCCAACGCGATATCGGAAGCTGACAGAGTCGGCTTATAAAGCTGTGGAGGAGCAAGATATCCCGGTATTGGACTTTGATCCATACTTCAAGACCACTGTGGCCGCTACTACTGCTCATCACGGCTAGGTTTCGGTAGCTTCGACTTGGCGCTTGGCGTATGTTATATGGATGACTTGAGGGAGAGACGGCCTATAATGAGTACACTCGATAGGATAGTATGCAAGGAAGCGATGGTATATCTGTTTCAACTTCTTCGCGGTACAAGATACTGGTCTGTGAACAATCGGCGAATCCAATGATCGCCTAATTCAGTAACTTCTGGAGTATTTGATCCAGTAGACACAGTCCTAGGCCTCAGAAAGCTTCCGTCTGCTTGCGTAAGTAACGGTGCATGTTTTTAGATCGGGACCAATGGTGCTATTGAGAAAGTTCAACATACCTTGATCTTTGATGATCCGCAACACTTGCACAATATATGCCTTTGATTTAGAGTCCAAATTCTCTCGCTGCACTAATTCATCAAGGTCCCTGTCTGCTGTAGCAAGCGGCAATTCGCCTCTGAAAATGGATCGGAAATGGTGGAGTACATTGTCGGCGGAATAATTCCAATGTTCAATCATCTTTTTTACCAGGTAGCTCACCCGGACTGCAGAGTCCTAGTTCGCAATGTAAGACAGGGTTCTCGAAGATCTAGCAGGTTCACTTACTGTCTCTAGCTGACTTTTCATCCAACCTACAGCCTGACCATGTACATACTGCACATTGGCCAAAGCGATAAAGAATGTGAGGAAGATCTCGAACCATGGTTTATGCCCTGATTGCTGGAAGAGTACTTTCTTCAGCTGCCTTATTAGATCCGCCTGGTCTTTCCGTATGTATTCCCAAATGGCGACATCGATCTGATGGTCGATGGCGGGTGGTAAGGGTCTGTCTCCAACGTAGCCAGCAGCAGCATCATCTACGTGTCGAATGCCGAGGGTCTCGCCGCCCTCGAGAGTGCCAGAGCCTGCGCTTAAGATCGTGTTCGTACGTAGACGCAATGCAATTCTCAATAATTTGCTTTGATATTGATCAGCGTATCGATGTGCTTCACGAAGACTTATTCGCTCCAACTCATTGGGAACTTGATCCACAAGGTCCCTTTCGAGGGCCATCCGGCCGGTATCTAAGAATCCGGCAACATCACAGAGTAGCTTTGATGTGTCCCGACAGGCATAACAAGGTAACTTTACGATTCTGACACGGCCCTTGTGTTGCCATACGGCGTCAGTGATGTCCCCATAGCGCTTAGCAAACTCATTGCATTCGACTTTGAGTTTTGGTAAATTCGATGAAGCAATCGTAGGGAGCGACCAGCTCAGGCACAGAACTTTGGGCTTCACGATCGTAGACTTCCAGCTGTAATCTCGAAATGCCATGATTTCTTGGTCGAATTCGCTATTCCCTAATCTATTCAACATCTGCGTGAGGGAACATGTTCACTGGGTCTTGCTTACCACGGCGAACCAGACTAATACTTCCCAAGTCTTCCCTGTAGCAAGGTTCAAGATAAGTTCGGGCCTTGCCAATTACCTTGACGCATCTAGCACAAGGGTTATTGCCGTCGCACTTGACTCCTGTCAGCCTCTTCACTAAGGGAATACCTGTGACGATCGGCCGTTTCATGGCTCAGCTTGGTAGGTAGGACTCACGTCAGATTTCATGACACGACAGCGAACACAGCTTCCCATACGTCTGATGGCTTTGGCTTTGGCCCTCCGGACAGGGCTAAGCTTGCCACGTTTCCTTTTCGTGCTGGCTTTGGAGTTTGACACTGCTTCTAGATCGTTGCTGTTGGACGATAGTCGTAGCGAATCAGGATAAGCAGCATTCATACTTTGAATCAAGGAATGCTTAGAACTAGGCGGGGAATATACAGCATCCTGAGAAATAAGGGCCGAGTCGGCAGATAGGCTGGCCTCGTAAGATTTTAGGTGACCCGATTGGGTTCCTGGTCCCGTCGGCATCAGCAAGAGGTCCTCTGTTCCCCATGGACTTGTTGTAAGACTCCCTGAATGGAGGAGATCCCATGAAGAATAAGATGAAATGGGGACGTGATGGTAGTGGTGCGGAGCTCGTAAAGATTGAGACCCGTTGTCATACAGGGGTATTGGTGGGATAAGTGGTGCGAAGGAAACCTGACGAGTTCCGTGCATAAACTGCTGCGGCTGATGATGAAGGGAAGCATCGGCCACGTTCCACTGGAACTCATTCGTTCTTCTAATGAAGTTCCGGGGTATAACGGGCTCAACGATGGCTTGGTCATTTCGAAAATTCTGGTCCGATGCAGTTTGTGATGGAGGAGCTTCTATGTGGTCCTTTGCCAGTAATCCTTCTGGGTACTGAGACCTAGAGTTCGCCTAGATTGTTTCAGCAACAAGATACATCCGAGAAAACGATCACTTCCCGTACCTCTGTGTCATAGATTGGTGAGAGTCTCAATTCTGGACCAAAGGCATGGCTATGACCGATATCGAATTGTGAATTTGACAATCCCACGAGTGCATTGGAGCTAAGTTCGGTCTCAGAATAATTTGATCCATAATCGAATGGCTCCGAGCCGTATTCCGAGGACTGTGTTTGCGTTGGTGTGGGGAGACCGAGGTACGTATAGGGATCTGTAGAATACGACATTATGACCTGGATCCTGAGCCAACGAGTGTGTAACCTTCGGAACAAAATTTCCTTTGTTCACATTCCATACCAAATCTTATATGGCTACCTGGCCAGAAGCTGACTCTATAGGACCATGAACGCTGAGGCTGGCATCAGGCTCATGCTTCACCGGTCAACCCAGGTGAACAAGCCGAATCAATGATTGGTGCAAGGGCGAAGTCATACGCGATGGTGTGTGAGGAGAAATGAGCCGGTCGATCATAAGCTGGAGGTGAAGTAATCCCGATGTGAGCTCAAGGAAAGTGCCCTATGTAGCTAGAGAAGAAGGCACCATCTTTGCATGCATGTGGGTGACAGAAACCATGGTACACTAGCGACTTGGCAGAGAGCACCCACTAAATATTTATGAATATGTGGACATCACTCTATAATAGAACATTACTTAGCCGTTATCATCTAGGATAAATTAGAGTCGCTAAGGTAATAAAGCTGCTTGCGTAGTAGTTAATAAAGAGGCCAGCGAGGGTAGAATCTTTGAAAGTTTTATTAGGAACTTGGTAGGGGACTCTGTGTACCATGGTTTTGTGACAGGGCAGGATTCGGAGTCTCACCCATTCCGAAGCCGGGCCGAAGCAGATCCGCGGACCGATCAACCAATTGAAAATCGTTCAGGCTGACCGGTGAGTAGTCGACCGTTACCGGCTATCATCATAGGGATACAGCACATTCCTACTCGGGTTAGGTACGTGAGGCTGAAGAATTCGCTCCCATGGGTCCCATCGGATCCAATAGAAAGCATACCACTCCAATATCCGTGATAAGGCTTTTCCGGAACGCATAGAAGCTGTAAACACAAATGAAATGAAATTCCCAACTTTCCCATCTCCGAAAGGCTTTGTCTTCGTATTCTCTCCTCGAGAATTGATAGATTCCAGTACCCTCGTTGAATGCAATGCCAAATTCTCAACATGGAAGAGAATCATCCGTCCAGGTATAATGCCTCTCGTTACATCCCATTCTTCACATTTTGACCTATATCCGTCTCACTGGGAGCGGTGTGAGGATTGAGGATGAATGAAATGAATGATTGAACAAAGAACGGCGGCATTTCGCTGCTGCGTGTGACCATGCGTGCCGATAATCCCTCTGTACAAGGTCGGAATGAACGTGTGATCTTCTATAAAGAATCCACTAAATGCGAGCATCCATAGATGGAGCAACGACAGGAATCGCTTGTGCATCATCATTTACTACCAACCTGTCCTCAGAGGTTGTTGTCAGGAGGAATTACCTCGAGCATCATCAAGGATGAGCCTAGCACCACCACCACCTCTTGGTCGACTTCGTCTTGCCAAGCTCTCCGACGTGCCACGAATCGCCGTCGTTGCAGCGGCGGGCTTTTGCCATTCTCCTGTTTTCAAATATGAGAGGCCCCACTTCAACAGGTATCCTTATGACACTTTAGCCAGTTATCGAAAGGAATATCACCAGGCCATCATCGATCCAAAAACTGTTGTGCTTGTGATTGAGGATGACTACAAAAAAGATGAAGTGACCAGGGCTTATGACGCGCTCAGCATCGTGTACCCTTCTTTCCACAAGGGGATACCCCCCGAGGAGTGGCCGTCAAGGAAGATGATCGTCGGGGTGGGTAGTTTGAGGCTCCAACCCCATAGTGCGAGGCATGGAACTTTCCAACCTGAAGGTGAGATTAGCGTGGATAAAACTCTGTGGACTTTAGTACTGAAAGAGTAAGATATCGGCATGCCAAGTGATTATTCTTTCAATTGCCGGCGCGACAAAGAAGCTGAGGCTGGGGATCTCTTGGACCGATATCTGAAAGGGCCTGAGAATAAGTATAAGTCACACCAAACCTGATGTAATAGGATACTGACTTCCTCGCGATGTGAGCGCAGATGGTTCAGTAGCCGTCTCGAGATTTCTACCATGGTTGTGCATCCAGCCTATTGGAAGCGTGGCCATGCCTCGGAGCTCACAAGATGGTGTATGGCGCTTGCAGAAGTAGACCACGCTGGGATTGGCGTATCTGCAACGCCCATGGGCCGGAAACTCTTTCACCATATGGGATTCAAGGAAAAGGAAGTAGTTGAGATTAAGGGCTACAGTGGACACCTTGGGAGTATCTCACTATGGATAGGTGTACGTGATCCGGATATGGCAGAGGGAGAATGATTCGTGTCCTAGCTGATACCGTCAAAAACAATTAGCTAAGACCGAAGGTGTTGAGACCCGGGTGAGATCGAATATTGACATTTCTTTTGCCCCTGGCAAGCTCCACACACTCATTGTCAAGGAGAAAGGTGCGACTATGGCGTGCTTGTTTGTGAGCTAGCGTTATCTTTTAGCTTCATATCAGATCACGGGAGAGTTTCCTGACAGCAAACTCAATTATCAAGGTGAAACCGGTCAACACCGTCGTTCAAAGAAAACATTGCACTCAACTCGACTTGCACGAAGATCAGGTACCATTAGATCAAATGCAAGCAGTCCTCTTCGGCACGAGCTTCTCATACGCGTTTGTGTGGCCTGTGCTGAATCATTTGATGCAACCCGATGAACTGAACGGTTGTTTAGAGACTTTGAAGTCGCCCGAATCAGAGCAAAGAGATCGACCGGTATACAAAGGATTTGATGTCATAGGCTTAAACCAGTTTACGGTGTGGCGAATCATACTCCCATAGGGCCGCGTCTGCCCTATTCCACAATGAAGCTTTCCCAGAGCGACCGGCTCTCCGGCCCGTACTCGGATGGAGGTAATCATCCAACGTTTGTTCCATAAGTGGTTGAATTGTTCCTTCCATCTCCTTTACCGGTGGGTGACAGCTAGTGTGGTTCAACATTGTTGTTAACTAACAAATCACAGGTTTCTTTCTGAACGGTGAAAGGAGGAAATACGGATTCTCGTTGTACATGAGCAACTGAGTGATCCTAGAGGCGAGCTTGAATAGTCAAGATGAGCTTTCGCGACAATGCCGCTGGACGGTGTGCACGAGAGAAATGAACAGCTAAGCGGTGGGGGGTTCCCATAGATGTGAGAAGCGTATAAGAAGAGCCATGGTGATCACGGTGACAAGCGATGTTATATATGAGTATCCTCATCACCAAGGTTCTGGTATCAACAATTTCGGTGCTTCCTCGAAGACTTGTGGACTGTGGAGCAGCCACCAAAGCCAAAGGTCCCTATTCTTGCTGTCTCCAGTCAGTGGCCGCACATCCATTTAGCATCATTGCTGCCCAGATAAAATGTGCTCATGACTTCTGGTAGTCCACATATTGCACACTCGTTACGGCCATGTCCGGAAAGGGCTCGAACACTTCCACCAAGTCGCAGCAAGGGTCACACAGTACCAAGAGCGAGACCGCTGCGAGCGATATGGAGGCGAAGACCCAGAAATCGCAAGCTTTCGAGACGGACCTACGCCAAGTCGGAAAGAAGTCCAAGCTTGAACAGTTTAGAGCAGAGAAAGACGGACCGATTTCCGGCCACCTGGTGTTATCGACAGGAAAGTTTAAGACAGGGGTAAGTAGAATTCGTCCCATGCGTTGCAACACTGTTATGATCCGCAAACTGATGGTGGCGATAGAAAGTTCAAGGAAAGTAGGGATGGAGTGGTATCGGCTATTTCGGGTACGGCTCAGGACAGACCCCGTGTGACTAACGAGAGACCCCTTAGCGACAGACCCCTTGCTATTATTGGTCTACTCCCATATTCTTCTTAGTCATCATACTTAGTAAGCATATCCAGAGCTGACTAATGCATCAACTGGAAAGGAGGTCGACTCGTCGATTAAGAGGCGCTGTTTAAACTACCCACCTTAGAAGACTAATGACAGCTACCTATGAAGCAGCCGATATGTACACTAGTCATGCTACGAAATAAATTAATAAATGTGGTAGGCAATGGTGCTGGAAGGCGACATAGAATACTTGGAGCGCCAAGTCATTGCCTCATAACGACCAACCTGTTCCTCGCAACAGCGACAGCGATAGCGACAGCAATTACATACGGAACAAGTACAGTAGATACATCAAACAACACCTCCATTGCTACGTAGATCTATGTACATCGCGTGTGCATTGCGCACATCATTTCAAGGGGTCTTTCCGAGGGGTCTCTTGTTAGCCATGCGGGGTCTGTCCAGAGCCGTACCCGCTATTTCAGGCAATTGAAGGCGTCGAAGCTTCATGGGACACGAGTCATAAGTTGATCCGGGACGACGTTGCATGGTAGTCGAGAGATCACCCTTGTACGATATTGTAATGCCTGTTGGTGTGACGTGGCTGGCGCTATGCTTGGACAAATTCTGATTCATGTAGAGGATCGTACCTGCGCCTTGGGAATTCTCATGTATGCTTCGGATTGGTTCACTTGTCATGTCAATAACGTCTGCCATAAGGTTTAGGATGAAACTTGTCCCGTGATAGATCTGCAGAAGGCCACGCGTAAGTGAGGTTCATAGTTTGGTATCGGTTTCTTTGTGTGCTCTGGGTGGCACGAGTGGTACTTTTTGGTCTTGATCTCTTCGCGATAAGAAGAAAATGCTTAGTAAGCTGCCAAGCATTTGGAATCCCACCACGGTTCTATTCGGGGTGTAAATCCTATAGAGGGTTCTCCGCATATGACAAGGTTCTTCTAGATGCACAATGCTCAAAGCACAGTGGCAATTTCTCTTCATCTCCGCACAGCTACTGGCTTGCATCCGAACAATATTACAGGCTAATGATGTTTCTGCATGCCGCGATGGATGATGGCGTCCCGCTATCGTTGAGATTGTCTCTTTATCCTACAACAGTATCCACGATAGCATGATCAGATTACCCAAGCTATCAAGTTGTTGGATGGTAATGTGACGCAAGTAGGGCTGGGGATGTGAGTGAGCTAAATATGCAGTAGGTAGCCGGCCTTTTTGGTACGCCATAGCCACATTCCAACCTTGCGAGATGTGTGTTCTTCCAGGACGTATTCAACGGTATCCGGGTGACTGCTGCCTTTGAATTATTGCATAGCCCCCTCGGATCGCGCCTTGCTCAGGACTGGATCCTCCCAATTACGATGGGTCATCTACCCTCGCCGTGTCTCCCTCGCTTTCCTTACTTCCCCAATCCGTTCTTCCCCCTTGCTTCGAAACCACTCGCACACCAGTGATAACACAATATTTATCCACACCCTTGCACATATCGACAATCGTCAGCGCAGCGCCCATAACTCCAGTGAGCGCCTCCATCTCAATCCCTGTTTTCGCTGTCGTCTCGACGGAAACAGTTATGCGCACGCTACCATAGAGACCGAGTGATCGCGGTTTCCGACTTGCTACTTCTGCTGCCGATTCTTCTGATAGACTCCCCATTGCAGGACTTTGACTATCCACTGGTTCAACCCTGACGACACAGCCTTCTATAGGAATACTGGAATGCGCTAGAGGGATAATCTCTCCAGTCTTTTTGACAGCTTGGATACCGGCTACGCGGGCAACGGCAAGCACATCGCCCTTCGTCAGTCCGTGTTCTCTAATCAGGCGGAGTGGTTCAGGGTTGGCGAAGCGGACGTAGCCGATTGCCGAGGCGAATCGATGAGTGATTCTTTTGCTGCTTGTGGAGATGATGTGAATTTCGGACGTGGGCGTTAGGTGGGGCAAGGTGGATGGTGGATATAAGAAGAATAATTCTGCGGGTGGTTCATTTGGTGGTGGTGTTTTGGGCGAGGTTGTTGAGATAGGACGGTAGAGAGCTTTGGGGGGACTGATGGCTGCGGAGACGAGATGCAGAGGGATGGCGCTGGGCCTAACAACACCAGCCAGTGACCGGTACACTTTGGCTGGTGATTTCCTGGCTGGCATTGTTGGCTGTAGTGAATGGGAAAGTAGCGCCAATCGCTGACCTGAAGGTCCTGATGCGTTATCTGACATTTTTCGGTGGGTCAGCCATGTATTGCACCCATGAAGTAACATAAAGTTACGATTAGTTCGTACATCAATTCCACGTACGTACATCGTAATGCATGGACAAAGGACGTAGACCTACCCACCAATCAAAATCATAGGCCGATTCTTCATTTTCTCCAACTCGCCCATGCCCGCATGCTGTTCCTTCTTCCTCTTGACGGCCATCCCAATGACATGCAAGAGCTCTCTCTCCCTCTCGCCATAACCAAGTGGTTGAGGATCACCGGGTAGCGTCTGTCTCCTATCCATCTCCAAATTCTTGATGGCCTCCATCGCCTGTTCGTCTATAGGCTGTCCGCCGTTGTCTTTTCTTAGGAGGTCCCTGAGGCTGACCTCTGCATTCCCAAAAAGACAAACCTTGAGATTTCCGTCGCTTGTAACGCGTAATCGATTACACGTCCCACAAAAGTTATGCGTCATGCTTGTTATAAACCCAATTCTTCCTGCAAATCCTGGCACCGCAAATGTCTTACTCGTATCATTCTCGTGATCTTGCACTTTTCGCAAGCTAGGGTATTTCTCCCGTATCGCACCCACCATTTCCTTGTAGCTGAGCATCTTTTCCTTACTCCACTTGTTGCCGTCAAAGGGCATGTATTCGATGAATCGCACCTCCACATCTTTCTCCCTTCCCATCTCAACGAACGGAATGATTTCCCGCTCATTGATCCCTCGCATGACAACACAATTTATCTTAAGCTTTATACCAGCGCCGAGCTTATTCATCTCCAATATGCGATCAATGGAACGGACGACGGCGTCGAAACCGTTCCGTCGCGTCATGATCTGGAATTGAAAAGGATCGAGGGTGTCTAGACTCAAATTCACGCCCGTCAGTCCGGCTTCGGCCATACTGTCTAATTTTCGGTGTAGAGCGATGCCGTTGGTCGTCAGACATAACTCTTTCAATCCGTTGCGCCTCAAGTTTCCAATCTGATGCATAAGAGATACTATATCCTTCCGTATCGTAGGTTCTCCGCCTGTCAACCGTATTTTAGTGACACCTTGTGATACAAACAGAGCCGAGAGGTATGATATCTCTGGTGTAGTAAGAAGATGAGAATGTGGGGACAGCGGTACGCCTTCCTCTGGCATGCAGTATGTACACCGTAGATTGCAACGTTCCGTAATTGAGATTCGGAGATAGTCATGGTGACGGGAGAACTTATCGGTCAAGAAGGAGGAGAAAGGTTTGGTGACTGGAGAGCCTTGAGTTTGAGGTAGAGAGTTACTTGGCACTCGATGAACGGGTGAGAAGGGAGGGAGATCATGGATGGGAGAAAGATCGTTCACAGATGACGTTGCTGAGGCGATACTTCGAAATTGCTCTCCTTGGTGGACTCGAGATAAGAGGCGGCCGGCAGGTTTCACCCGCCTTGTCGCGCGAAGCAAAAGCGTTTCCATGGCTCTGTTAGATGGGAAGCGATGTGAAGAGGAACCGTGATTAAAGTAAACATAGCGTTAGCACAAAGAAAAGGTGCTAGGAATGTTGAAGCACCAAGGGGTCCCCACAGTGTTATTGGGAAGGCCTCGAGGCGTGTCATTGTCCTCGGCCGCTAACGGTCACTGCCGAGCATCCAAAAGTTACTACCATACATACTCCGTAACAGATCAGTACATATATACCTTCTCTTAGTTGAGATGAAACCACAGATGCAAAGCTATGCTATACATATTTGCATACATTTCATGAGTGATCAATGAAGTTTGTCTAGATTCCAGGTATTCTGCGTGTCAGCCGTTGCAGGCGCAGGTCTAGAATTCCATCAACTCCCAACGGAAGATCGCCTTGATATAAACCATAATAGTCATGACAGTCATCGTGGATATCCCGAGTCCACCGGATACACAAGCCACAAGGCAGCACTCAGATATTGTAAAATCACGAACGTCCGGTTATCGTAGTTATGCTAGCCGACCATGCATCCAATCTCGAACATAACCGCTCGAATCTCTCGATTGTCGCTGAGCTGATTCCGGTCCGTTCGTTCACATCCTCCTCCACAATGAGCTCGACACGGCCAAATGCTTTCTCAAGCTCGATCTCGCCAAAGATACAGTCTTTGGGCGCTGCACTGAATGCCGTACACGAAAGGCTGGTTGATGGCCGGTCAACAAAGAGGGCAAACACAGGGTCGGATACATCAATATCATCCTCTTCAGATGGGACATCAAGAAGCTCAGGCCACTCGGCCTTATTGGCGATTGGCATAGAGTCGAGTGTTGCGATTACATCCTTAGAGTCGTCGGTATCGGAATATGAATTGATAGAGTTTGTTCTCTTGCCATGGAGCATCGTGAAATCAATCAAGTCGACGGCAGGTCCTTCGGGGACGGAAGTAATAGCATAGACCTGAGCATCGTAAAGGCCGCCGAAGTCTACGTTGTTGTTATAGCCGGTATTCATGGCTACAGCTGCGTTGTAGTCGAAGGAGCTCTCCTCTGGGATCATGGTCAAGCCAACATACATGTTATTCTGTTGAGAACCTTGAGAGTGCCGAGATGTGACCTGATTTGGGTTGACGTCCTTATGGAGAGTGGCTGACTGTGGTTGTGGAGTTGGTATCTGAGTTTGCGGGCGTGCGTGCTCTGGCATCGAAGTAGGTGCTCCGGTGCCACCAAGGTCGTTGAGAAAGGTTGAGAATGCAGGCGAGGAGAGGAGCATGCGCGTTAGATCAGTCAAGCGAGTGTTTTCTGCCATGAGCTCCTCGTTCTTTACGCGAAGGTCATCAGCCTCGGACTGTTTGGCGGCAATTTCTCCTTCGAGCTGGCCAATATATTCTGTACAATCATCAGCGACGAATCAACGGTAATGGCAATTCCAAATATGTACCCTTTCTTCGTGAGCGGAAGGCTCTTGCGGATACTTTATTTCTAAGCTGGCGGCGCTCCTTGCTGCTCAACTTCTTTCCCTCCTCACTAGCAAGCAGTCTCTCATCCTCATCCATGTCTTCGTCATCCTTCCTTGAGCGTCCATGAGATTGGCTTCCGTTTGTAGGTGTGGCAGCATCATCATCATTCGACGACGCAACGCTGCTGTGCCTCATCTGATTGAGTAAACGCGATATGCTCTCCTCAACGATAGGATCAGTGGGAGGTCGGGTATGGCTCCTGCTACCGCTAGGTTGGCGAGAGTGGGTCGATGCCGGATGCGGTTGCTGTTGTGCAAGGGTTTTCTGTTGCTGCTGCCGTTGTGCTTCTGCTTGAGCTTTTGCCAAGGCAGCCTGCTGATGCATGCCCGGATACACCCGGACAGGCTGAGATGGGAGAGAGTGGGACGGCTGTCCTGCGATGGCTGCAGGATTGATAAAGTCAGGGTTTGACATGTCAAGATCGGTCGGAGAACTGAAGTCCATTTCCATATCGCCAGCCGGGCTTTGGCTTGGCACAGAGCCGAAGTCCAAGAAGTCATCTGTGGTGTTCAGGCCGAAGTAGCCGTCGGTGGGTGGCACCATGCCATATGAGAAGGGGTCGCGACCGAATCCAAATTGATCCACTTGGTTGACTGCGAAAGTGTTTGCGAGTGCACCGACCGGCAGTCCGGCCTGTTGTTTGTAGAGCGCATACTGATGGCTTGGACCTGCGAAGGTCTGTGGACTCGGCCGAATGGGAGTGAGGGTGCTTTGTGGTGATGAAGATGATGAAGTCGGTGTAGCGGATTTCGATCGAGAGGTCAGGGGTGATGTGGATGGTGTAGGGACAACAGTTTGATCGTAATTGATGAAGCTGTCGAGAGGGTCGAAGCACTGAGAGCCTGGAGAGGGCTCCGCTAGGTGCTCTTGCTTGAAAGAAGTCGTCATGCTGTATGATCAATCAAGCAGCGAGCCACGTAGCGAGCCTCGCAAGCCTGTGACTAGATGTTTTCGAACGTTGGCCGCAGAGGAATGGGTTTGGAATTGCGAAGGCGGTTTTGAGGAGTCGTACTTGAAACGGGAGCCTAATGGATCGCTTGTGTTTGTTTGGCCTTTGGTCGCAAAACCCAGTCTTTCGTGCTCCTGATCTTCCCGGCAAGGCGGATGAGCCTTGTAATAGCGATAGGGAAACCAATCTTGAGGTAATAGGACAACGTTGGTGAAGGTGAGGAAAGTTGGAAGTGAGTGATCAAGAAGGAAAGACCTGAGGCACTCAGCAAGATTCGTAGGGGATCAAGGGGGCTATGTTTATGCATTTCATAACTTCTCCTCGGCATTCGGTAAAATTCAAGGCAGCGCCGGGCCGCCGGCCACTCGAGTCTGTGGCTCGCTCGTGTCTCCTACCCGCTAGAAGCGCCAAGTAATGCAAAGCTACCTCCTTACTCTACTTTACGTCGTTGACCGGACACTGAGCATACGATACTACTCAAGAATTTCACAAACCAGCTCAAGTAGAGCAGGGTCTTGACTGACGGCTTATCATCCCCAACTTCAGTCTCTTAGAATTATATCCTCTCTCAAGTCGAGATGCTTGATCGAAAGAATCGCATGGCACAGGAGGGTTCTAGGATGGCCAAAGGTGAAAATGAGTGATCTGATCAAAGACTACCAAGTGTTCGGCTTTGGTAAGACTCTTCAAAAATCATCTCTCTGTGTTGGTATTTTCATGACTTTTCTTGAAGCTCAAATTACGGTGACACTCGGCTGGTTATATTATTTTTCCTTTGCAAAAATGGCTATATTCTAGGGACCATCAGTCCTTCTTACTCTCGAACCACTTCATACGAATCTGACGTTTCATATTGATTGGAAGCAAAAGTGTGTTCATTTACTCTTTATATCAAAACATAAAATCCCAGGTGCCTGGATCCTGATAACTCTGCACAACCCAGATCCACCACATGCAGATTACTACCAATGCGATGCCGTACCGCCTAGAGCTGCAGATCATGAAACCCGCACTCTATTGACCTACCTCATGCTAGGACCCACTCCTGCCGCGTCTCATGTTTTTTATGAACGGAGGGCAAGCCCCTCGCACTAGCTGACAACCTCGCCGGCGACCTCGGCGGAATGGCTGGTGCGGCTGAGCATCTCGAGTTGTGTTCTGACTGCCCGATAGCGTTGACCTTGGTCTTACTAGCCATGCTTTGCGTCTGTGGTCCCGAAGATCTACTCCTGGCTAAAGGGCTGTTGTCAAAGTTTGCCCACGAATCTCTCGACCCCGTCCTTCCATCGTCCTTACCTGCTTCCACGTAAGGGCTACTATGGCTAGGAGACGCTGCGCGACTGCTGCGGGATGATCTCGAGTTCAAAGAACCGACTGAGCCTTTGGAGCTACTTGATGCTGTCCCGTGGCTATACCTGGCTACGCCTCCATTCGCGGTCCGAGGTGATTCCACGAGCAGAGTAGACCGTCGATCACGTCTGACCTTTTCTCCTACATCGTGGTTCTCATCTTCATCGACATGATGAATGGATCCGCGCGCGGATTCAGGCTGATTAGTTGTTAGCGTCTCATAGGATTTGACGCATGGTACGCACCCTCCCTGAAAGACTTGCTCCTCCCCGTCATCGTTGTCCAGGCCCAATCTCTTCAGCAAATTGATTGTCGCAGAGCTTTGCCTTGCCTCTTTATGGACGCTCCACTTCCTACCAGTGATCTCGTTGTACACGCTGTCACTGTCCACAAGCGCGCTCTGGACCGATTGTCGAGTCATCTGGTCCAGCACACTAGCCACTGAGTCTCGGTCAGCCAGGACTTCTGCTTGGACGCTCTTCATCCCTTCCGTAATCCGCTCTTGCCGTCCAGACTTCCTCCAGCGCCTAGCGATGATGCGATCGCTCAGGATAGGCAATCCCTCCTTCTTCCACGTCGCCGCCCACCCTGGTCGTGGTGGGAGCGGGTCCAACCAAGAGCACGAGACAGGCCAAGGTTTACCCCCTCTCTTCCTACCTTTTGCACAGATGTTCAAGGCTTTGACGGCTTCTGAATTCTGAAAGAAGATGGAGAGCTTGCATGCTTTGCACGTCAGCTTGCATGCTTCTATACCACATTTGGTATCAGTGCATTGGTAGGGACTTGCCATGCGGGGACCATCGGGGTCTTGGGCCGGGAAGATGTGGGTATAAGGATCGAGCATATCGAGTATCTTCTTGGTCTCCACCGTGGTGAGCCACTTGGGTGCGTTTCGCAGGTGATTGAGATGAGGACCGATTTCTGCCCCTATTATGTCCATCAGCTCTTCAATCCATCGTATATCGAACCATCCGTGTATATCACAGAGACAGGCCGAGAACGAAGACTTTGCGTGACGGGAAAGTGGGGAAGGTAATCTTGCGATGTTGGTCGTGAGCATGGGTGTGCTATTGGGTTGAGAGAGCATGTCAAGGAGGTTACGGACCTGCTCGGGGCTCAACTTTGTACCAGTGGTAGGAGGTACGGGCCCATACAAGAAAGTTGACCTGTGGATGGCTCGTTGAAGAGCTGAAGCGGACGATTGCGAGGGTTGGGCTAAAGGCTTACTCCTGGGATCCACCACTCTTTTGTCGCCGGACTTGCCAAGGGACAGACCGCGCTTGATTCTGGTTGGAAGAGGCATTCTACACGATGATTGGAGGTTTGTCTGTATAAGTTGTTGTCGACTATACTGGAAAACGGAAGAGTGAAATTTTCTCGGCTCAGAAGATGTGGGTACCCGTGTTTGCGAGGGATGAAAGACTCGGGGAGTAGGCAAACAGCGAAGGATTGAGGTTGGTGAGAAGATATACAGGTAAATCACAATACCATCCCTTTGTGCTTCCCCAGTTCAAGAGTTCACAATGGCATTACCTTTCGTGCAAGTCTACAATGAAATAATCCCATTGTCCGACTACCCAGCATTATCCACATCGTCAAAGGTTCAAAGGGCAATGGTATCTACAATATCAATCCGAAACAATGCACAAAGGACCTCGACCCTCACCACCCACACCATCCCCCCATTATCCAAAACCACCACCATACAATCCTCTCCCCCCCCCCTGCCAAAACCACCACCATACAACCCCCCCCTTGCCACCCAAAACCCCCCTTCATACACCCACACCCTCAAACACCCCCAATCATCATCAAACATGACACCACCATGGCCAAACACCAACCCCCTCAGCGCCGCCGCCCAAAAGATCCAAAACTCCATCCCCCACCCAATATTCGAATACTACACCCTCCGCAGCCAGGGTCTAATACGTCCGCTTTCCGAAGAAGAGTGGGAGGATAGAACAGCGGGCGCGTCGTTCTTTGGCTGTTCTTTCTCTTCGTTGGGGCGGCAGGATGCGGTGGCCCTGGCGGGGGTGGAGGGGTTGGGGGTTAGGGTGAGGTTTCGGGATGTCGATTGGGTTAGGAATGGCTAATTTGGGGGAAGATGACGAAGAATTCAAGGGCTGATTAGTGTACTGTGTGATAATCTCAATTCGTTATGACGTGAGCTGGTTTACCGTGGTAGGGGAGGGAGGGGGAAAGGTTAGTGATTTTCTTCTTGATGATGGGAGATGAGGATGGGAAGTGGCAATGAGTAGAAATGTGCATGATCTGGTGATATCAATCGAATATCTATTCCCTTCATCCCATTATCCTCTGTCTTGCTGTACTAAATCCTAACAATCACAGCAACTATGCCCTCATGAAAGTCATTTCCCTCACCTCGTCTCTCTCCCTCTCTCTACATCCACAAACGCTACCATCATAGCATTGAAAGATAGAAGCCCAACTTGCGAAGCTCAGTTGAAATGCTGGTAATACGCAGATTTCGAAACTTGATAATCCCATTCATTTACTGGTGACAGACGTCCTTGTCGTTGCTAATAGGGAGATAGGCCATTATAGGTAGGGAGATGATGAACTATTCCAGGTATGGAGATGACCACGCACTGCGGACACACTGAAACATTGTTGGGGTGGGGAAAACGCGCTTCGAGCTTCAAAATCCAGTACTATATATCAGGAACGAACGACTTTCAATTACGATACCAAGGAAAGCCCCGCCAAGAACCCATCCTGGAGCATAACGAACGCCACGCACAGTACTTATCTGTGCAGACCCCACGAACAATTATATAAACAGACCAGAACCGATGCAAACGAATGTCGATTTTTGTACACTTCAGACATCACCATCCGTCAACGAAATACGCTACCTACTACCATCAACCCCAATGATCCCCCCCGCCCTCCCATGCATACTGCCCCCCGTCATCCGATCCCTCAATCCCTTGAAGCTAATATCTCTCGCCGACAGCGTACTCGCCGCCCGGCTCCGAGGACCCTTTCTCAGCGTAGCTTTGGCCTCTTTCTCCTCATAAGCTTCTTCGGCGAGGACGCCTGGTCCGCCGTTTTGCGTGTCGTCGAGGACCTGTTGTCGTGAGTTTAGGGCTTGGAGCTCGGCTTTGGAGGTGGGGGTTTGCGGTTGGAGGCTTCGAGTTGTTGGTGTTGAGGGGACTTGAGCGGCTTCTTGGGGGGTGTGATTATAGGGTTTGAGGTCTTGTGTGGTGGTGGTTGAGGTCTTGGAGTTTGTGATTGCAGATATCTTGTCTTGATCGTACGCTTTTTGCGCAGCCAGGCGCGATTTCTCGTAGCGAGCTGATACGTCACCTCCAGTCCAGACGGTGCCGAGTAGCCGGTCCCAGAATGTGAAGAAGGGCTGCGAAAAGTTTGTCTTGATGCCCCAGCTTTGATGATGCACATCATGGTATCCCGCGTTGTTCGAGGTGATGCGCTGCAGAGGGTCCCAGGGTAGAGCATATCCGCAGTGGTCATCGACAGTTTTGATGGTCGAACCAGTGAAGAAGACCATGCCTTGTCTCGTATTCATTCCGGCGATCTTGTATGCTATACTAGCGCCTAGTGTATCGAGTAGAAAGCCTTCAAATGGGTGGTTGTAAAGTGCGCCATACGCATAGGGCACGTATAGGCGGTGGTGTCGCGAATGGAATGTAGCTACACTGCGACTCAGTAGAAGTCTTTTGTTGCATTCCATTCGGAATAACTTACTGTAAAGCCACTTATTCATGTGCATGGCCCTGTGTAGAAAGTATTGCCATGTATCTACCACTATGATGGCAACGCCGAACTGGAGTGCTGGTACTAGGACCCAGTAAATGGCCGAAGCGAGCATTACTTCCCAGGCTGCGAAGCTTGGCGTCCCAAAATCGGGAACACCTCCAGTTGTATCTCTGCGCGTGATGGAAGTATACTGCCCGCCCAATATTGCTCCGGCAAGCATTGGGTGTGTGGGAGAAAGATTCTTTGCTAATCCGGTAGCGTCCAAACCGACAAAAGCTAGCAATCCAGGGATAGCCCTCTGCGCGATCCGTATTCTCCTTGCCCATATCGCGACATCATACTTCTCTTTCCCGAAGAAGTCGTCCGGCTCCGTCATCCCGAGCAACCACCCAACAGCAGTCTGGATAATCTGTTGGATCACTACATCTCTTATGACCTCCCATCTTGACACCTTGTTTCTCTTTGCAACCTCCGTGGGCGTATGTAGTCGGTACTGTGGGAAGTAGTCCTTTGTGTCGATCCAATGAAAGAACATTGAGAGGCCCCAATAAGCCGCGATCGGTAATAGGAGTGTGAGGAGTTTGTCGGGTATGGGCCATAGGAGAGGAGAGAGGTGAGTCAGGTTGTAAACAGGAAGCGGAGGCAGGTTATCGAAGGTAGCCATAGTTGTTGCGTTGGCCATGCAGTCGTTGCTGGAAGCCCAGCTGAATGCTGAATCACTGCTTATTCGGCACGCCCCGGATCTTTGGCCTTCACGGCACACCAAATGCGATGTTTATGCGCGCGAGATAATTCGGACAGAAAGGAGAGAAGTGAAAGGCGGCTTTATTAGAAAGGTATGATAAAGCAAGGCGAAGTGAATGAGTAGATGTTGAAGGACGAAGGAAGAGGCTCCCATTGGATTCATACAATCGAACGAAACAGCGTCATCTCAATTCGCCACCCTAGCTCAGCCCCGAGTAACCGGATAGAATAGGGTAAGGCGGCTTGGATCCAGCTAATAATTCCCTCCCGCATTTTGCGCATTTCTCCATCCCACTACGAAGTAATGCGCATCGATTTTGCCCAGTTCTCGATATCTTGCTCTGCAGCTTTCCCACAAAGATTTGCAAAGAACCTCTTGCTACACCTGAGACGCACACCTGTACTATCAAACCACAGCAAGCTGTCGTCATGATCATCTATAAGGTCCGTTAAGTTCGACATGAAAAGCCCCGCTTCGCAGCCATTGTGCCTCTTCTCAAAGCTCCAGTCAGTGCTTCGGGATTTTTGGCCGATAATTAATTGTAGGATCTCGTTACTGGCGACGAAATCATTTCCGACACTTACAACCTTAAGGACGTTGACGATGTTGTTTACGAAGTCGACTGCCGAAGGATAACCAAGGGCACCGATAACGTCGATATTGGCGCCAACCCCTCCGCTGAAGAAGCAGACGAGGGGCTTGAGGAAGGATCCAAGCAGGTCATTGATGTGATAGACGGTTTTCGCATGAATTACCTTGGCGACGAGGCATCTGGCTCAAGAGCGTTCCAAACAAAAAAGGACTTTCAAAGTCAATTCAAGGGTACGTTGGACACCGGTATCATACTGGCATAGGTGTTGGATAACTGCTAACAGGGTCTGCTATCATCAGGGTATCTGAAGAAGGTCGTCGAAAAGATGAAGGAAAACAAGGCAGATGAGGCCACGATCAAGTCCTTTCAAAAGGGTGTGCAGGAATATTATACGAAAAAGATTGTGCCAAATTTTGGCGACTTTGATTTCTACACTGGCGAATCTATGGATCCCGATGGAATGTTAGTAATTTTCCATGCGCTCAGGGGCTCGTGAGTATGAGCTGACATGCTTCCAATAGGGTTGTCTTCTTAAATTACCGCGAAGATGGCATCACACCATATGTCATCATCTGGAAGCATGGCCTGTCAGCAATGAAGGTCTAGATATGACCGATAGTCATGAAAGTGGAGTCCTTGCGGAAATTTGTAGACCTGTCATGGATACGCGAATGATTCAGAATCGCTAAATACCTACCTCGCAATACACCCCAACTACCCTGTGACATCAGTGAAACGGTGGACTGATACCTCACAACAACTTGTACTGATTGCTGAACCACTCGCTAGAGCCATAAATTGCCTCGAAGCCCTTAATGATAGAACCCCAAGATGACACTACCATGTTATTCGATACGCCCAACCATAAAGAAAACCATCCATTGATTCAGTAAGGCTCGAAGCTCTCAAGTGTGAAGAGCATATCTTCGCCTCAGCTATTGGACCCCCCGGCTATATGCGTAACCTAAATGCGGGGACGGAGTAATGTCTTGACGTCCAGCAAGACGTATCACGTCCTTCCTATCCGAGTATATAGGTAGGTGGTCGAACCAAACCCACTCAAGTGAAAAACTGCCGGGAGCTTGTCCTCACCGTTTGTGATTATCATTCTTACTCAACATTGCTTTGGACGATATTGATCATAACCCTGAGCAAACGATGATTGAGATGGATGTAGTCTGATATTCACGGTCACCTATCGGATGTCAAGGTTCACTTTTGGCAACAGTGCCAGCTCTAGAAACCTGATCTACATCCGGACAATCCCTTGAGATCCTGTCACGGCATTGGGAAGGCAAGGTGGCCTCGGTACACTGAGAGACTCCCAGCTGCTCCAACAGCCCCCGTTTCTGATGCCGGACGAGTATCCTGCGACCATTCCAATGTACGGTGATGAAGGCTACAGAGCTGGGCCGTATCCGCTAGAGAGAATGAAAAGCCTGATCAAGCCACTGAAGGCCTACATACATGACTTTAGGTCGATTGGGGATATTGTAAATTGAGTTCCATGCCTATTGTTGAGCTTTGAAGCCTTGATTTCAACATAGCATGTGGGAAAGAACATCTGAAAGTTGACCTCGTTATTCGATACTCATAGTGCTTGATGATGTAAAAGTGAGGCAATATTTAGTGGAGAATCGACGTCCCCTTTTAGCCAGTATAGCAGTACCTCATAGGTACCGGGAATGATTTACGATAGCAGACGTGGTCCGTGACTAAGTAGGGACCAGCTTTGTATGCACGGAATCGGATACTTACTCCAGATAGACCATGTACTGCTTGCGGCCGACCTTTCGGCAGTGAAGGCAGGCTTGGTGTTCGTCGGCGATGTCAACTTCCTATGTAGCCATCAGAGGTCCTCAGGTGGCAAGCTGACAAGGTAGATACCGCTTCACATAGGTCTATGTTGTACTCATGGCTCTCTGCTGAGATTTACTTCCTTCACTTGGCGCGGCCGAAGTTCCTCCGAAAGTCAATCTCCAGGCTTGGGTCGAAGCCCCTGGAGTTCCCAACCAGTAGCTTTACCCCATCAAGAGAACAAGATGTCCAACGAGGAAGATGCTGAGGAGGTAAGGTGTCAATTCCACTCAAGAACGTCAGGGCGCGCGAATACCTCTTGTATTATAACGCCATATCAAGACTTTGATCTGGCTTCCATTCATGTGAACAGCATTACTGATGTTCTGTCGAACACAGGACTCGCTCCAACCTGATGCAAGTTTCGTTACCGCTGAGGGACCAGAGGGAAACGATGCTCGCATCAGGAGCGCCGGGGTCGGAGATATAGACTCCCTCCATCCTGATAACAAGCCTCGGTTGCTACTCATGGGTTTGAAGCGGTGAGACGCACAACATGAGAGTCGACCGCTCAGGAGCTAATGCCTCAGCTCGCAGAAGCGGGAAGTCGTCGATATCGAATGTCGTGTTCCGCAAGATGGCCCCTCATGAGACCCTATTTCTCGAGACTACCACCAACATCCGCAAGGAAGCAATGCAGTAAGGACGATGCCCACCTGCTTGAACGCTGACCAATCGTTCGCTTAGTTCGTTCATGGATTTCCAAGTCTGGGACATGCCCGGGCAAATAGACTATCTCGACCCTGGCTTCGACGCAGAGAGCATCTTTGGTGGTGTTGGTGCAATGATATGGGTTCTGGACGCAGTGGACAATTACATGGAGCCCGTCGGACGTCTCACCGAAACCATCTTACACCTCCAGCATTCGTACCCAGACATCAATTACACGGTCTTCATTCACAAAATTGACTCCCTTACAGAGGATTTTCGTGATGACACTGTACGGGACATAACCCAACGTATCACCGATGACCTTTTTGATGCTGGATTGGAGAACCCCCCAATCAGCTACTACGGTACTTCAATCTACGATCATACGATATTCGAGGCGTTCAGCAAGGTCATGCAGGGACTTGTGCCTCAGCTTCCCACATTCGAAACACTGCTCAATACCATCTCTACCAATTGCAGGTTCGAAAAAGTATACCTTTTTGACGTTTTTAGCAAAGTTTACATTGCATCCGATAGCACTCCATTCAGCTCGCGGGCTTACGAGCTTTGCTCTGACTTCATTGACATTATCGTGGACCTGTCCGAAGTATACGGTTGGATCCGAGATGAAGATGGGGAGGAAAGTGAGCAATACAGGGAATTGGCATCTCCGAGTGCCGAGTCTTTTGTCTGTAATATCAAAGGCTATCATTTATACCTGCGAGAGATCAACAGGTCATCCATCTTGTAAAACCAAAATCCCTAGGATTAAAAGCTGACACATCGCAGAAATCTGGCCTTCATTGGCATTTCGAAGGATCCTAACTTTGAGTCTGGAAAGGTGCTCATTGACCAAAATGTACAGACTTTTCAGGATACGCTATTAAGGGTGTTTGCGCGCACCTAGTGCATTCCGTCTGAGACTCATACGGTATGATGTGCTCTCTTGGGCTCTTGTGGGATTTCTTGCGCCCCACCCTCGTCTGTTTAAGTAATGCAAGAAGACCAACTACTCAAGTCAAGCTGAGGACTGCTAAGGTATAGTCCCTCAAATCACGGCAACTTGCATCAAAAATGTAGCATATGCACTGTGAGCGCCCCGATAACCTCGATTGCAATGGTCGACGGTATAGCATAGAAGACAATGACAGGGCTAGGTTGGCGTCGCTGTTTCAGATATTCGCCACTTCTATACTCGCACTGGATGACGAGTACGCGAACATAGCCAGATGAGACGCTAAGTGTTTCAACTTCTTCGCCCACGCAACATAGAGCGCCAACATCGCGACCCAGTGGCTGCTGGCTGTTGGAATTCTGTCGCGCTGGAATACTTGAAGGATGAGGACGATTATAGAATATCACAGAGGAAAGTCATTGGGTCAAGCATGACCCGTTTCGGCCTTGGCCATCATCGCTTCCTCTGCTGGTAATGCGAAATCGAATATCAACACGTGGTAAAAGTACATCGACATAACATCATACCGCGGGTATCACGGCTAATAATCACCAACACCTCGAGTACTCACCACTTCACTTGTTCATCATCAACCTTTCACCTTCCCCCGTTCAGTGTACGAATACATCTGCTCCAAATACTCTCAGCGATCACATTGTCACCAAAGATGGTTGTCATGTTCAACATAGCCATCGAACCAGCATTCCTTTCTATCTTCAGTACCAAGATCCCGCCTCTCATCGCTCTGCCAACCGAGCTCAAGTTGAAGATCATATTCTATGTTTCTGAAGGAGGGCGTCCCATGGCCAGTGGCCGGTATTATCCCGAGCCGTCGCTCATGACACTTCGCCGTGTCCACCGCTCATTTCGTCAGCTGATTCCTTATGATACGTTCTTCCACGCCATAGGTTATTGGAGTATCGATCAGCTTCAGGCGGGCGAATCCAGCGTTCTCCATCCCCTTCCAGTATGGTTCTATCCATGCTACGGCTGCCTGGCTATCCTTTATGTCCCCGACTTCAACCGTGACAACACTACGCGGCTAAAGGGCGTTGGAGGAGAGAAAGCACGTGAGCGACTGTGTCGGGCCTGTATGTTGAAGAAGGAACGGTGTCGTAAATCGGCTGTGGCATTGAGGAAAATATGACAGTAGGATGTCACGCAACGACACGGCAATGCACTGCTGCAAAAGGTTGCACCGCTATCCGACATGCTGCCTTCGACTATCTGGACCAAGAATACAACCAGGGGCTGTATTTCAAGCTCAGTCAAGCGATCCATGAAATGGTCTGTCTTACAGCCTTCTAGCCCTGGATACAGCGCGCCAAAAGCAGCCATATAATGCACGGCCACAGTCGGCCGGTCTCCATCAGCGCTGATAACCGACTAATGCTCCACATATTCTTCAACATCCTAATACCATCAAGTCCAACCACAAAAGGTCACGAATAATGCAGCAATAGAAACAAGAGATTTAAGCGCGAACTTTCATGATCAGCCAAAGCCTTACTACTTGCAAAGCCACGACATCATCCAGTCACGGCGGCCCTGAACCTTTACACTATACTTCCCATACACAACCCGTCAAGAACAAGACCAACCCTCCTCACCCTTCCCATGAAGTTCCAGCGCTAAGATTCACCTACATCTCCAATCACCGACTCTCCCGAATCCACCCCGATGAATCTCCGCCGCCCACAATCCTGACTTGCCCCGCAAAATGACATTTACAGTGCGACACCAACGACGAGCATTAGCATATCAGCTACATCGTGCAGAGCACAAGATGCCTTCTCTGTTTCCGGAAAGTCCCTATTCACATGATGAATGTTTGCATTAACACATGATTATAAAACCACATAGGAATCTGAAGAGACATTGAACGTCGTAAGTGCGCCGTGACACAGGTCTATGTGGCGATTGCTATGTCCCCGTTCCTCGCATAACGTTGCTTTCAACTGGAGATATGCAGAATGTGACTCGGGGGTATCCAGGTATAGGCTAACTTCAGGTCTCACTATGATTGGTGGCTTTTGAATCTGACATAATCAGATCCTTAGCGTTCTTTCTCCTCCAACTTCCGACTTCCACTTTCTGATCTGGTCTCTTGTTTCATATTTCATGCGCTCCATCAACTACACCCGATATCACGTTCGGGCCTTCTCGTCAAAGCCCAATGCAGAACGGAGATAGAGGGTTGACAGATTTCTCCAGACGATGCGGGGAAGGATCGACAGGTCCTGGTGATGCGACCTATGCCTGTCATGTACCGTGCCGTCGCCACTAAGATTCTTCGTTGCACATCGATCTGTTGATTCCAAGCTATTTGGTCCACAAGGTCAAGATCCTTGGATCAACCCTGTCGCTATGCCAGTCTTGATAGGACTTCTTCGGCCTACCACGAACCGCGACCTTGCCCAGGTGCTTCCAGAGCACCTGTTCTTGATGGCCTGATCTCGGAATCCCTGCAGATCTTAATCCTTGACATCTGGCTGATAGACATCCCTAGACTAGCTTTACTGCCGATGACGAAGAATCCAGGCCTGTCGTCGCCTTTCCTGTCCCTGAGATCATAGGACTGCCTTCCATCAAAATACTCTACAGTGTTGAATCTTTCCCAACCGAGGCGCATCGATCGCATGACACAGAGTGAAGCATGTGGCCTGTGAGGCTACAATGATCTATCAGATGCAGGACTCTGCGAACCTTGCCACGATGCCCCACATACAAGGCATAATACCTTACCCTTCAAACTCTTTGACCTCACATAGGATGCATAGAGTACTCCGATACCAATATCACATCGAACGCATGTACCGACGCTAAATAACAACTAGCAAGTGAGTGTCAAAATTCGATACCCTGGACTTCGGCCACCCTCTAAAGAATGGTCGTGTATATGGAGCCTCTGACCTTGAGCACGGTAGCGCCTGTATTCTCACCATGAGCCTAAGGCTTCTACTTATATGATAAATGATCTACATGAAAGTCAACTTACCCTACACAATGCGGCTTCGACATCATACTGCTACTTCCTCTTGAATTACAGTATGCTAGGGTTCTCATATCTTAGGTTGAAAATCCACATACTATGCTTGTCGTCTACCTATCCTGAGAAGGAGAATGCACGGACTGTTCCATCCATATCTGAGACGAATGTTGTCCTGGACTAATGTACGCACGGAGTCGATGCCCCAGTTTCGATTGAATTAAAATCACATCGAAGCCGATGTAGGGGATACTAGGTGACGTCTCTGAATCTGGGTGGGCCAGACTGCTCTCGGACACCGAGGGACTGCGCACCGGTGCCTCTCGGTCATGAGGATGAAGCCCCTGATACTGGTCGTCTTCAGTAAAGAAGGATAGCCTTTTCTAATTGTATTCTTCCTTCCTCCTGCTTTCGCTACATACGAATGGTTGGGAGGTTCGTCGATTATTCAAGCTTATCTAGAAAGTCATCAAGATGCATTATTCTACCTGGGCTTCTCCTGCTCTCCTCCTCAAGCTTGCTGCAGCGACCTATACCCTTCAAGATGGCTATGACGTCTCTTCATTCTTTGGTGACTTCAGCTTCTGGACGGTGGGCCCTCTTGATAAGCCTGTATTACAGACGCGATATCTTACTTCGGATACAGGGTGGCGATCCCACTCATGGATATGTCAACTATGTCGACCAAGTCACAGCACAAAATACGGGCCTAATCGGCATCAAGAACAATCAAGTCTACTTAGGCGTCGACAAAACCAACTCTGCCTCTGACAGTGGACGCAGTAGCGTGCGGCTCACCAGCACTGCCTCATATAACCATGGCTTGTTCATCCTTGATCTTGCCCATATGCCTGGGAGTGTTTGTGGCACATGGCCCGCCTTGTAAGATGGTCTGCGAAAGCAATATTGGTGTATTAACTGACAGATCCTGAAGCTGGCTTGTTGGTCCTAATTGGGTAAAGCTGGCCTCCCAATGTCGCCTGTTCCATACGTCTTATTTGCATTGTATCTTGCCAAGCAGTCTGCCTTGGAGATATCGTACGACATGCATGTGCAGTAATTTGTATGTATCAGCAGCTGACTTGTGCAGCCGAACGAAGGCGAAATCGACGTTATCGAAGGTGTCAATGACAACACCAACAACGCCATGACCCTGCATACCTCAGAAGGCTGCACAATCGCCAATAATGGCAGCTTCACAGGCACTCTCGGTAACAACAACTGTGATACTAGCCATGGCAGTACCATTGGCTGCGGCATTCAGAATCAGGATAAGGAATCCTACGGCAGTGGTTTCAACTCCGCCGGCGGTGGCGTCTACGCCACAGAGTGGACCAGTGACGATATCAACGTCTGGTTCTTCTCCCGTCGAAACATTCCGAGTGACATCGCGAGCGGAAATCCAGACCCGATGAGTTGGGGACCGCCTGTTGCGCAATTCCAGGGCAATTGCAACATTGATGCTCATTTCAAGAATCAGCAGATTGTACGTCTTTCACCCTCACTCCTGGTATACCCCTGTCGTTTCTAACACATATTTCAAGGTGTTCGACACGACCTTTTGCGGCGACTGGGCCGGCGCGGTCTTCTCTAATTCTCCGAAATGCTCCGCTCTCGCCTCCAGCTGTGTAGACTATGTTCGGAACAATCCCAGCGCATTCGCAGAGTCGTACTGGTTGATCAACTCGTTGAGGGTGTATCAGTTCAGCGGCGTTCCAGGCCGTGTGGCTCATTCTGCGTCACCCATGCTGCGTGAGAAGAATCAGACTTTGCCGCTGGGTACGCAAGTGCCACTGGCTATGGGTGGTGGCTTGCCGGAGTAGAGATATAGGCATGGACGCCGTTCTTCTTTGCCTTGAAGGGCCGAATTAGTGTGATCGGGGTAGGGAACCTCGAAGAGAGAGAGACACACATTGTGAGCTTAGGAGAGGATGGAGAGTCTTGTTCGTCGTTTGTTGTTACATCGTGCATATTTTTGATATTGACTCGCACTCGTCCTATGACGACCGAGTTCCTGCTCATTCTTGAGTCGTACACAATCTTCGCGGTTCTTCGAGACTTTCTTTGTATCTCATACACAATTGGAAATATATTCTTCCGCACCACTTGAACCTTTGACCACATCATATCCTACTCGATGACACCCTACAATATACATACCGAGGGTCCGTGGCCCTGCAACTCGCGCGTCAAGCTTTTCCCTCGGTTCAGGAACGTAGGCTCTGCTATCATACGCCAGGGCCCCGCTGCTCTACAAATGTCAAACGACGACAACATGTATCTGGTGTTTACTATCCGAAAGCTCGACTGACTTTTGCTTGCATGAGGTCTACCATCTCCTTCCGCATTCTACACCCTTCCCCTCCACCAACAATGCATGACCCTTGAGCCCGTTCTCAAAAATATTCCCTGGCACTGCGATGACGAGCCAATTCACAACCCCAAATCGACACGCTCATACATAATAGAAACACCCGGACACACACACATGCACGACCTCTCCATCATCCCTCACGCCCTAAACCAAACATACCATAACTGCCACTCACAACCGAAATGGCAGTCAGCCTGCGAATGAACATAATCACCGCATACTTAATAGCAGTCAGTCTCTTCAGCACATATCAATGCTCTGTACTATTCTTTCCTGAATTCCATAGCTCAGGAAGATTGGGGGGTAGGCTTGTTTGTTCTCTTGGCTGTGTTGTAGATACTCTGCAACGCCATTTTGGATTTAGGGCGGGAGATGGGTGGGTGTGGATGAGGGAGGTGTAAGGGTATGGGAAGGGTGGTAGGGTGGTAATGATATGGATGGGGGATGG
>JAABUV010000397.1_pt1 | contig 66632 bp, 68 predicted proteins | sample 5559971 | NCBI WGS metagenome assembly JAABUV01 (sample SAMN10711881, study PRJNA513362) | rock metagenome | isolation source: Antarctica rocks | place: Antarctica: Victoria Land, Knobhead nord | collected 2015-12-19 | reverse complement strand
CAATCACGAGCTTCACCGCGTCCTCCCGAAACTCAGGGGAAAACACCCGCTTCTGTCGAGCCATTGCTGTACCTCTCACCGGAAGAGTGGAATTGTATCCACTATCCGCGAACCGCGGGGCACCTCATGAATCCGTGCGGTGGGCGCACGATTTGATGCCCAAGCACCCGTTCAAGCCCAGATGCGGCTGATCGGGGGGGCGGGAAGGTCGCACGTAGAGTTGGTCGCGATGGGTCCTTACCGCATGAGCTCGACGACCAAACACCTCGTGACACGGCTACGCAGCCGACTGCGAGTCCCCACTCTGACCGCGCTGGGCGCCACCGCGGCCGTCATCGTCGGCCGGACCTACGGCGCTTTGCACGGGCGCGGACTGCAGGGGGTGGTGCTCGCCCTCAGCATGGCCGTCGTGTTCCTGGTGCTCGCCGTCAGCACCGTGCGCCACGTGGCCAATGACATCGACGTGGTGCTGGGTACCCGGCTGGGTTCAGCGCGCGCCTCCGTGCTCGCGCTGCTCACCTCCGTGGTCGGCTACGCCCTCACCGGCTTGATCACGCTGGGGATGCTGTCCATCCCCGTGCAGCAGCTGCTGCTGGGTGGGGCCATCACCGGCGTGATTCTGGGGATTGCGGCCCAACAGTCGCTGGGCAACCTCGCCGCCGGCCTGGTGCTGTTGCTGGCCCGGCCATTCACCGTCGGCGACCACATCACCGTGCACTCCGGTGCCCTCGGCGGGCCGCATACCGGAGTCGTCCTCGGAACGGGACTCACCTACGTCCAACTCGGCATCGAGGGCGGTGCGCTGGCGCTACCCAATTCCGCGCTGCTCGCCGCGGCCATCAGCCCCGCCGTCGACCTCCCCACCGACGACCTCCCCACCGACGCCCCGGCAACAGCCGACGACGCCTGAGTACGGAGTCGCCGCCCACAAACACCGCTTCGGCATGGATCCGTGCGTGCGCTGCACAGTTCGATGCCGAACCGGCGATCATGGGGCTATCGACCCAGCAACCCACCCAGACCGCCGCCGCCCACCCCGGCCTGCTGGCCGCCCCCGGTGCCGCCGATCAACCCGCCCGGGGGCTGCTCGGAGGGCTGCACCACGACGAAACCCTGCCCGGTGAACTCCAGCGTCATCCGCTCCCCGGTGCTGCGGCCCATCAGGGTGCCCAGGTTCATCTGATCGTTGCGCTTGATGTTGGTGCGCAACCCCGCCGACCACGCGACCGCGGCCTGCGGGTCGGCGAACGTCGGCTGGTCGACGTGCAGCACCACCGGCACGCCGTGGGTGGTGATGGCGATGCGGCCCCGGCCGGTGAACACGCAGTTGAACAACCCCGCGTTGGAGAGCATGCCGCTGATGCCCTGCACCCGCTTGATCTCGTAGCTGACACTCGACTCGAAGGCCAGCACGTTGGCGCCGTTGATGGTCAGGCCGTCATTGCCGTCCAGCTCGATGATGTGCACGTCGGAGGCGGCGTCGGCCAGGAACAGATCCCCCTGGCCGGACACCTTCATCAGAGGCACCCCCTCACCGGTCAGCTTCTGCTTGATGATGTTGCCGATCCCCCCGGCTCCCAACGCCTCGAACCGCAGGTTGCCCTGATAGGCCACCATGGACCCGGTCCTGGCCAGCACCTCCCCGGCCAGGGCCACCTTGAGCATCTTGTGCCCCTGCAGCTGCATACCCGGGCCAGCGGCCTCGGCGTGGGTGGGCGCGAACAGGTCGCTGCGCATGACGAAACTCCTCGGGGCCGGAAACGGGCACAATGGTGCGGGCAACCCCATCGTCGCCCCCCGCCCGATCACCCACAAGCCAGCCCGCGACTCGGCCACCGGCCAGGCCGTGACAGGGTCGGCCCGTGACCGACTGGACCACCCCTGGCGTGTTCCCCGTCGCGGCCGGGGTGTTCCGCATCCCGTTGCCACTGCCCAACGACGGGCTGCGCGCGGTGAACGTCTACGCCATCAATGACGGTGACGGCGTGGTGCTGGTGGATTCCGGGTGGGCACTGCCGGACTCGCTCGAACAACTGGAACGGGGCCTGGCCGAACTGGGCGCCGGCCTGGCCGACATCAGCCGCATCCTCATCACCCATGTGCACCGCGACCACTACACCCAGGCACTGACCATCCGCGACAAGGTCGCCACCACGGTCGCCCTCGGCGCCGACGAGCAGCCCACCCTGGACGTCATCCTCGCCGGGCCGGGTGCGGTGTTCGACGGGCACCGGGCGCAGCTGCTGCGCCACGGCGCCGACGAGCTGGCGGAGCTAGTCGGGCGCGCTGGCGGCGAGCCGAGCAGCTGGGCCTATCCCGACACCTGGCTGCAACCCGCCGAGCAGGTCGCGCTGGGCTCGCGCACCCTCGACTCGTTGCCCACCCCCGGGCACACCCGCGGGCACGTGGTGTTCGTCGACGCCGCCGCAGACCTGCTGTTCGCCGGGGACCACGTGCTGCCCAGCATCACCCCGTCCATCGCGGTCGAACCGAACCCGTCACGGCTGGCGTTGCGCGACTACCTGGACTCGCTGCGACTGGTGCGCTCGATGCCCGACCGGATGCTGCTGCCCGCCCACGGCGCGGTGGCCCCCAGCGCGCACGACCGCATCGACGAGCTGCTCACCCACCACGACACCCGCCTGGCCGACACCCTCGCAGCCGTCCACGAGGGCGCCACCGTGTACGACGTCGCCCGGGTGCTGCGCTGGACCCGGCGCGGACGCGCGTTCAACGAGCTCGACCCCTACAACCAGATGCTGGCGGTAGGGGAGAGCGCCGCGCACCTGGATCTGCTGGTGCACACCGGGCGGCTGCACTGCCGGGAGGTCGACGGCGTCAGCCGATACAGCGGGTCATGATCCCGCTTGGCTGACCTGTTGGTCCGGCTTCAGGCTGTCTTCAGCATCGCCGACCAGGCTGCATGGTGTCCGCGAAACGCCCCGACAGGAGAACCTCGTGTCCCCCAACACCGCCTCAACCCCCTCCCCCCGGGCGCGGCGCGCCCTCGTCGCCGTCGCAGCCGGTGGCTTGCTACTCGGCGGCACCGGCGTGGCATACGCCGTGACCACCACCCCACCGCCCAGCACCACCCCGTCCAGCGGCACACCGTCCAGCGGCACGGCAACCGCCCCCCCGGTCCGCCAGCCCGACATCGGCGGCACCGTGACGTCAGTGTCCGGCAACACCGTGCTGGTCACCGACCGGGACGGGTTCACCCGCACCATCCTCACCAGCTCCACCACCACCTACGGCACCGGTCTGAGCGCCCCGCTCGCCGTCGGCACCGTGATCCACGCCGTCGGCACCGTCGACGCCGACAAGACCAGCCTCGACGCCACCGCCATCACCGTCGCCCGGGCCAAGTCCGCCGGTAAACCCGGGCGGCACAACGAAGGTGCCGAAGTCCCCGGTGCCCCCGAAGCCACACCCGACGCGACGCCGGCTCCCTCCGCCAGCCCGGCGCCCAACAGTTCCACACCTGCCAGCCCGGTACCCACCACGTAACCCGGGTGATGATGGGTAGGTGAGCGCCACCCGCCCCGCTGGGTCCGCAGCCCGTGTGCTGATCGTCGAGGACGACGAGACGATCCGGGAGGCGGTCTCAGCGGCGCTGGGTGGCGCCGGGTACGAGGTGCGCGCCGTGGTGGACGGGCGCGACCTGGAGACGGCGTTGGCCGGTTTCCGCCCCGACGTGGTGCTGGTCGACGTGATGCTGCCCGGCCGCAACGGGTTCGCCCTGCTGGAGGTGGTGCGCTCGCACACCGACGCCGGGGTCCTCATGCTCACCGCCCGCGACGGGGTCGCCGACCGCCTCCGCGGCCTGGACTCCGGCGCCGACGACTACATCGTCAAACCGTTCGTCCTCGCCGAGCTGGTGGCGCGGGTGGCCGCCGTGCTGCGCCGACTCGGCCGGATCCCCAGCACCGTCCAGGTCGGTGACGTGGTGATCGACGCGGCCGCGGGAACCGTCGTGCGAGCGGGTAAGCCGTTGGAGCTCACCGCGACCGAGCTGCGGCTGATCGGCTACCTCGCTGCCCAGCGCGGCCGCACCGTGAGCAAGCTGCAGATCCTGACCCAGGTGTGGGGGTATGACGACTACGACACCAACCTGGTGGAGGTGCACGTCAGCGCCCTGCGGCGCAAGCTGGAATCGTCCGGGCCCCGGGTGCTGCACACCGTCCGAGGTATCGGATACGTGATGCGTCCGTGAGCCCCGAAGCACGGCGGCTGCGGACAGCCTCGCTGAACCGACGGGTAGTGGCTCCCAGCGCAGTGGTGCGGGGCTGGGGTTGGCGATCGCCCGCGGCATTTCCAGGGCCCACGACGGAGAGCTGACGTGCGTAGAACCGGGCTCGGGGCGCGGAGCGGCGTTCTTGCTGCAGCTCCCCCTGCCATAACCTCGGCTCCGCTCCCTCAAACGATCTCCAAAGCGGGCTGATGATCGGTCGACCAGAGGAGGTCCAGCGGATGTTCTCCGAGCTCGGGATCAGCGCCATTTGCAACGTGTAACCCACACCTACGGCAACTGCTGCGTGACACCGCACGACACCCCTCTATCGGTGCGGCTGATGAGCAAGGACGGCCGCTGCCCGGTGTGGGGCTACGAACGGTCGCACGGGCGACCGCTTGATCACCGAAGTCGTCGGCGGCGCACCGATCCGTCCCGAGGGAGGTGGTCGTCGCCTTGTTCGTGGCGTCCTCGCCGGAACTCACCGCTGATGGGGCGAGACCTCGTGCCGCAGGCTCGAGAACTGCTGGAACGCCGGATGAACTCGGAACCCAAGGTAGCCGAACAGGGCCCTCCATGCGTTTGCCGACCTGCTCGAGGAGTTCGGCCCGTGCAGTGCGGTCGAGGTGCTTTGGTGCTCCGCGCCCACGGCATGTGCAGCAGGGCGGTGCTCGGCTGGGGCGTCGGATACCCGACCGCCGCGGAGTCTGGTGCCTCGCGCATGCTCCCGGTCCCGCCATTGCCTGCCCTGCACCCGATTCGGCGTTCAGCGCGGTATCCCACCTGCCACGGCGGATGTGGTGCAGCAGGGGCAATGTCGTCGCTGGCGCGGACCCGGCGCGCAGCCCACCACTGTCCGGGGCGGCGGGCGGCGCCGCAGACCATTGCGGTGCGCCACGGGCCGCGCATCTTGACGCTCCTAACGAGCCGCATCATGATGCCTTCATGCGGACCACCCTGACTTTCGATCCCGACGTCGCCAGGCTCGTGGAGGACGCAGTCCATCTCGAACGGCGCCCAATGAAGCAGGTGGTCAACGATGCACTCCGGCGCGCGCTAGCGACGCCGATCGGTACCGAGGACGAGCCGTACCGGGTCGTGCCCCACGAGTCGTCAGTGCGGCCGGGGCTCGACCTTGCTGGCTTCAACCGGCTTGCTGACGACCTCGGGGACACCGCGATCCTCGCCGCAGCAACGGACAACCCATGATCGTGGTCGACGTAAACCTGCTGCTCTACGCCGTCGTCACCGGGTTTCCGCAGCACAGCGTGGCGCGGGCATGGTGGGAGGCCACCCTGAACGGCCCGGTTGCGGTCGGGCTCACCGCTCCAGCGGTGTTTGGCTTCCTGCGACTGTCGACCAACCCCCGCGTGCTCACCTCGCCGCTGCCGATGGAGACTGCTCTGGCTCACGTGCAGAACTGGCTCGACCGGCCGAGGGTTCGCTTCCTGCCGACTAGTCGCCCCCACCTGGAGATTGCGTTCGACCTGCTGCGCGGAGTGGGCACCGCGGGCAACCTCACCACCGACGTGCAGCTGGCCGCGCACGCGATCACCCAGCGCGCGGAGATGCATTCCAACGACGCCGATTTCGCCAGATTCCCCGACGTCCGATGGGTCAACCCCCTGGCCCAGTGACCGCCATGACGCCTCAGCGAGCGGTCCGGACCTGCTGCAACAGGTGCGGTTGAGCGGTCCGCAGCGACGGCCCGTACCAGGTGAGCAGCCGGCCGGAGACCAGGGCCACCGCGCACCCCGGGAATGCCTCTGGGCCGTCGGCGGCAGTGAACCGGTACGGCTCGTCCGGCAGCAGCACCAGGTCGGGGGCCAGCGCACCCAGCTCGTCCAGGGTCACCTGGGGGTAGCGCTGGGGGTGGTCGCGGTAGAGGTTGGTGAGCCCAAGGTGGTGCACCACGTCCCCAGTGAAGGTCTGTGACCCGACCACCATCCACGGATCTCGCCACACCGGGACCACTACGCGCTGCCCGGTGGGCGGCAGCGGCTGGGCCCACGCCCGCTCGGAATCGCGCAGCCACCCGGGCGCCGGTATGTCCAGGGCCTGGTTAAACAGTCGGTGCATGGAGCGCACTGCCGCGTCCACGGACTCGATCACCGTGACCCACACCGCGATCCCGTTGACCCGGAGTCGTTCGACGTCCACGCGGCGGTTCTCCTCCTGGTTGGCCACCACCAGGTCCGGGCGGAGCGCCTGGATGGCGCCGCGGTCGGGGTTTTTGGTCCCGCGCACCCGGGTGACGTCGAGATTCTCCGGGTGGGTGCACCAGTCGGTGGCGCCCACGAGTCGCTCGGGCACCGTCGCTGCCAGCGCCTCGGTCAGCGACGGCACCAGCGACACCACCCGCCGCACCGGCCGTGCCAGCTCAACCCGGGTTCCCAGGTCATCGAACAGCGGCACGGACCGGTGCGGTGTTGGACGCGGTGGTGTCAAGGCTCAGTGGTGTCAGGGCTCAGTGGTGTCAGGGCTCAGTGGTCGGCATCGGTGTAGACGACCATCCCGCGAATGTTCTTGCCATCACGCAGGTCCTGGTAGCCGGTGTTGATGTCCTCCAGCGCGTAGGTGGTGGTCACCAACCCGTCGAGCTTGAGCTGACCCTCCTGGTACAGCGACAGCAGGGCAGGGATCTCCACCCGGGGGTTGCAGCCGCCGAAGATCGCCCCCTGCAGGTCCTTCTGCAGCAAGGTGAGCTCGAACAGGCTGAGCTTGACGTCCATGTTCGCCGCGTGCCCCATGCCGGTGACGACGGTGCGCCCGCCCTTGCCGGTCAACGACAGCGCCTTCTGGACGTTCTCACCTTGGATGTCGCCGACGGTGATGATGACCTTCTCCGCCATCCGTCCCCAGGTGAGGTCGTTGACGCCGGCGGTGGCCTCGGCTGCACTGGCGTAGGTGTGGGTGGCGCCGAAGTCCATCGCCCACTCCCGCTTGGCCTCCACCGGGTCGATCACCACGACCCGCTTGGCCCCGGCGGCAGCGGCACCCTGCACGGCGTTCATGCCCACCCCACCGGCACCCATGACCACCACGGTCTCCCCGGGGCGCACGTCGGCAACCCTGGTGGCCGAACCCCACCCGGTGGTGACCCCGCACCCAACCAGGGCGGCGACCTGCAACGGTATGTCGGGTTCGATCTTGACCACCGACGCCTGGTGCACGGTGATGTAGGGGGAGAAGGTGCCCAGCAGACACATCTGAATGACGTTCTGTCCGCGGGCTTGCACCCGGAACGTGCCATCGCTGATGGCTTCGCCGGTCAGCAGCCCAGCGCCCAAGTCGCACAGGTTCTGGTGGCCGGCCGAACACGGCGGACACATCCCGCAGGCGGGGATGAAGGCAGTCACGACGTGGTCGCCCTCCTTCAGCGCCGTCACCCCCGGCCCCACCTTGATGACGGTGCCCGCTCCTTCGTGCCCGCCGATGACCGGGCAGGCGATGGGTGTGCCGCCGGTGACCAGGTGCTCATCGGAGTGGCACAGGCCCGAGGCGGCCAACTCGACCATCACCTCACCGGCCTGCGGTTCGCCGACCTCGATCTCCTCCACCGACCAGTCCTCGCCAATACCCCATAACACCGCACCCTTGGTCTTCATCTTGACGGGCTCCCCATCTCGTGTGGCTGACCTCGTTGGCTGCCACGGCTAGTAGACCTCACCGGCCCTGCAAGCGCAGTGAACGAGGGCACTGACGGAAACAGGGGCCCTGCAACAACCGCCATCTGCAGCCTTGTACGAGGAGCCGCCGGGACAGGCACAGCCGGGTGGCCGGCGATCGCCGCCTTCTGCGGCGCCCGCCGCCCTGCAGTAGGGAGCACCCCTGGCCGGTGCCGGGGTCGGCTGGTGGGGAAACAACGACGGCTCGCTTCGGGCCTCAGCGCACCCACGCCTCGTCGGGGTGCGCCCCAGGTGCTGTGAGCCAGTGGCGTAAGGCGTCGACCAATGGTCCTGGGTTTCGACGCGAGCAGGGGAACCGCAGCGAGCTGGTGAACAGCAGTCGCAGCGCAGGATCGCCGCCGCCGGCAAGCGCGGCGAAGTCTCGGACGTTCTCGGTGACGACCCGACAACCTTCTTGCGACGCCCACTGGGCAAGGTAGGGGTCCGAGGCAGTTGCCCGAACCGGATGATCGGCGACGGCCAGCGCATCGTGTCCGTCTTCGCGAAGCAGTGCCGCGATCAACGGCGAGAACATCTCGTCTACCAGCAACGCCTCCTCACCGGCTGCGCGGCTCACGCCAGCAGTGCCTACCGGCGCTCCCACTCGGCCTCGGCCCGTTCGGAGGCGGCCTGTGCCTCGTTGATCCATGCGTCGATCTCGTCGGCGAAGGCGGCGTAGTGGTCACGCCTGCCGTCAGCGCCGACTCCGGCAGTGCGAACACCTCCGCCGCAGCGCTCAGCGCGGAAACGGCGTCATCATCGACATCGGCTCGTGAATGGCCCGGGTCGGCAGCCCGTTCGCCGCCATGTACACCGCGACCAAGGCCGCCGACGAGCAGCTCACCCGCGCCTGGTCCGCCGAGTACGGACCCCGCGGGGTCCGGGTCAACACCGTCGCCCCTGGCGTGCCCCTCACCCCGGCAACGAGGCGGCCCGCACCATTCTCGACGCTATGACCGCCACCACCCCCGCTGGCGTCGTGATCCAGCCCCACGACATCGCCGACGCCCGTGCTGTTCCTGGCCTTCGACGCAGCCACGAGGATCCACGGCATCACCCTGTACGTCGGCGGCGGCATCGCCGCCACCCACCTCACGTGAGCGCCGCAACACCCAGCCCTCATTCTCGACACGCAAGCGCACCGGGAGGACACGGCGTGACCAGCACAAGCTTCGGTGCCACCAGCACCGCCGCGGACGTCGTGCGCGCCGCCGACCTGACCGGCAGCACAGCGATCGTCACAGGCCGAAGCTTGCCCTGATCGCCCGCCGCCGTGACCCGCACGCCCGTGGTTCCCTCCGTCGGGCAGATGCTGGCCGGGTGCCCCCAGCTGGCGGACACTGACCTGTGCGGCCTGCAACGGATCGCCTCCGGCGCCGCTCCCATGGGCGAGACCCAGTGACCGCATCGGGTTGGCCCGGTCCCCGACGCCGCGGTGACGGGTGTCCGGCGAGCGGCGAAGGCCGCAGCTGGTCAGAGCAGCTCGAGGATGGTGGCGTTTGCCTGGCCGCCGCCTTCGCACATCGACTGCAGGCCGTAGCGGATCCCGGCCGCACGCATGTGGTGCACCAGGGTGGTCATGATCCGGGCGCCGCTGCCACCGAGGGGGTGGCCCAGCGCGATCGCGCCGCCCAGCGGGTTGAGCGCCTTCTCGTCCGCCCCGGTCTCGGCCAACCAGGCCAACGGCACCGACGCGAACGCCTCGTTGATCTCGAACACCCCGATCTCGTCCAGCCGTAATCCGCTGCGCGCCAGGACCTTCTGAGTTGCCGGGATGGGTGCGGTGAGCATGATGACCGGGTCGGCACCGGCCAGCGCAACGCTGTGCACCCGAGCGATCGGCGTCAGACCCAGCTCGCGGGCCTTGTCGCTGGTGGTCATCAGCAGCGCCGCGGAACCGTCGCTGATCTGCGAGGCGTTGCCCGCGGTGATCACCCCGTCGGGGCGGAACGCCGGCTTCAGCCTCGCCAGTGCTTCCACACTGCCGCCGCGGCGGATGCCCTCGTCGGCGGCCACCGACCCCACCGGGGTGATCTGCCCGGTGAACTGCCCGTCGTCCTGCGCAGCGGCGGCCCGCTCGTGCGAACTCAGGGCGAACTCGTCGAGCTGGGTGCGCGAGAACCCCCACTGCGCGGCGATCATCTCGGCTCCGGTGCCCTGGTCTGGGGCCACCCCGTAGCGCGCCCGGAACCGCTCACCCATCGGGTCCTGCCCGGCGGCTGAGGACCCCATCGGTACCCGGCTCATCGATTCCACCCCGCCGGCTACCACCACGTCGTAGTGCCCAGCGATCAGCCCGGCGGCGGCGAAGTGCACGGCCTGCTGCGACGATCCACACTGACGGTCCACAGTGGTGCCCGGCACGCTCTCCGGCCACCCGGCGGCGAGCACGGCGGTGCGGGCAATGTCGTAGGTCTGCTCGCCGATCTGGGAGACGCAACCCCAGACGACGTCGTCGACGTTGACCGGGTCCAGCCCGGCGCGGGACACCAGGGACTGCAGCACGTGGGCGGACAGATCCGCGGGGTGCACGCCCGCCAATCCCCCATTGCGCTTGCCCACCGGGGTACGCACGGCCTCGACGATCACTGCGTCGCGCATCGGGCGACTCCCTTCGGCTCAGGTCCCGGGCACCGTTGCCCAGGTAGTGGACGCACCCGCAGGGCGTCGATCCATCATCGCAGTTCCCGAACCGCGACGGCGGGGCGGATCCGCGCTTCGATCGCACCGAGGTGCCCCGCCGCCAGCCGGACCCGATCACCCGGCACCAGGTAAGGCCGGGCCTGCGGGCCGTGGGTGGTGGACAGCTCCAGAATGCATCCGGTGCCCACAGTGCCGCTGCCCAGGATGTCCCCGGCGCGCAGGGTGGTGCCGCGGGAGGCGTAGGCGAGCAGCTGCCCGAAGCTCCAGTGCAGGTCGGCCAGGTCGCCGCTGCTCCAGGTCTCGCCGTTGACGCTGGCGGTCATGGCCAGCGACGGGGCGCTGCCGGTGCCGCGGTCGCCCAACTCGTCCGGGGTCACCAGGTACGGCCCGAGGCTGGTAGCGCTGTCCTTACCCTTGGCCGGGCCTAGCCGCAAAGCCATCTCCCTGGCCTGCAGATCCCTGGCGCTCCAGTCGCAGAACAGCAGGAACCCGGCGATGTGGTCCTCGGCGTCGTCGGGCCCGAGGTCGCTGCCCGGGGTACCCACCACGGCGGCGACCTCCAGTTCATAGTCGAAGGCCGCCGAACCCGGCGAGATCGCCACGTCGTCGAACGGGCCAAGCACCGCGGCCGGGTTGGTGAAGTAGAAGACCGGCAGCTCATACCAGTCCGGGTGAACCTGATGCCCCAAACCGGCGCTGGCGGTGACCACGTGCTCCTCGAAGGCCATGAAATCCCGGATCGAGGGCGGCACCGGGATGGGGGCGCGCAGATCAGCCTCGGCCAGTACCTCGACCGGGTCGCGTTCGGCACGCTGGGCGGCGTCGGCGAGCTGGTCGGGGCCGAGCAGGTCGATCAACCGGGTGTCGGGCAACCCGTGCAGCGCCTCGTCCAGGACCACCCCGACGTGCTCGGCGCCGTCGCGGGGAGAGCGGTAGGTCGCGAAGCGCATCGCTCAAGCCTGGCAGGTCGGGACAGATATAAACATCACAGCACCATATGCCGCGAAACCCGCGATTTGTGGGGCGCTAACGGCGGTCGTTGGCATGATCGGCGGGTGCGGACCCACCGAACGGCCATCGCCGCGATGGCCACGTCCTCGTTCGTGTTCGTGACCGCCGAAACCCTGCCGGTGGGGTTGCTGCCGGAGATCGCCGGGGGGTTGGCGGTGCCGGAGGCGCAGGTCGGGCTGCTGCTGACCAGCTACGCGGCGGTCGCCGCGGTGTCGACGATCCCGCTCACCTCGGTGACCCTGCAGGTGCGCCGGCACACCCTGATGGCCGGGCTGGTCGCAGTGTTCGCCGTCAGCCAGCTGGTCGCCGCGGTTGCCCCGACCTTCCTGGTGCTCACCGGCAGCCGGCTGATCGCCGCCCTGGCACACGGGGTGTTCTGGTCGGCGCTGGCCCCGGCGGCTGCCCGGCTGGCACCGGCGGGCCAAGCCGGGCGGGCGACGTCGTTGGTGTTCGTCGGCAACTCCCTCGCCCTGGTGCTCGGGGTGCCGCTGGGCACCGCCCTGGGTCAGTTCGCGGGGTGGCGGGTGGCGTTCGCGGCGCTGGGCGCGGCGGGGGTACTGAGCACGCTGGCCCTGCTGCGCGCACTGCCGCCCCTGCCGGCCCTCGGGCCGCCGGACCGGGTCCGGGTGGCCGATCAGGTTCGAACCGCGTGGCGCACGGTGCGCTCGCGCGCCCTGACCCCGGTGTGCGCGGTGACGACGGTGCTGGTGGTCGGTCACTTCGCCGCCTACACCTACATCGCCCCACTGGTCAGACGCGACGGTGGGCTGGCGGGGGCGGGGCTCAGCGCGCTGTTGTTGGGTTACGGCGCCGCGGGGCTGGCCGCCACGCTGCTGGTAGGTCGGGCGGTGGACCGACGCCCCGGCGCGGTGCTCGCCGGGACGGTCGGGGTGGTCGCGTTGTCGCTGGTGGTGCTCACCGTCGCCCGTGCGGACGTGGCGATGGTGCTCGCGGTGCTGGCCTGGGGCGCGGGGTTCACCGCCGTGCCGGTGTGCCTGCAGTCGGCGGTGCTGAGGGTGGCCCCGGACGCCCAGGACGCCGCGTCCGCGGTGTACGTGGTGGCGTTCCAGATCGGCATCGGCGGCGGGGCGCTGCTGGGCGAGCGACTCTTCGACGCCGGCCGCCTGGACGCGCTGCCGCCGATCGCGGCCGTGCTGGCGGTCGCTGCCGGGGCGGTCGGGCTCAGCGCACGGCGCGCCTTTCCGCTGCGGGCTCCGGGGTTGGCGTCGGCGCGGTGAACAGGCCGAAGCCCTCCCGTGCGGCCGCGTCGCACAGCTGGTCATCGAAGCACGCGACGGTGCGTGGCCGACAACGTGTCGGTGGGTGCACCTACGCTGCTGGTGACAAGGGGAGGCTGTGGTGCGACGGTTCGGGGACACCTGGCTGCACTCGCCGCGCGACGTGCTCGCGGTGTGGGAGTGTGAGCACCGACTGCACCTGGAACACGCTGCGGCGCAAGGCTTGCTGACCCGCCCACAGCCGGGTACGGACGCGGCCAGCGCCCTCGTCGCGCGCCACGGGTTGCGGCACGAACGGGCCGTGCTCGCTGAGCTCGCCGCGGTGACTGAGGTGCGCACCATCGACACCCCTGGCCACGACGACCGGGCCCTGCTGGCGGCGGCGGAGGCCACCACAGCAGCCATGGCCGCCGGCGTTGCGGTCATCTACCAGGCAGTGTTGCTGGTGGACGGCTTCCTCGGTTACGCCGACTTCCTCATCGGCGTCGACCTCGCCACCGGACAACCACTGCTCGATGAGCACGGTCGGCAGCGTTATGAGCCGGTGGACACCAAGCTCGCTCGGCACGCGAAACCGGCGGCACTGCTGCAGCTGTCCTGCTACGCCGACGCGCTGGTCCGCCTTGGGCTGCCCACCCCACGTCAGGTGCACCTGTGGCTCGGTGACGGCAGCCGCCAGTCCGTTCCCGCCGCGGACGTGCTGCCCCTGGCCCGGGAGTACCGCACCCGGGTGCTGCACCAGCTCCAGCAACCGGCGGAACTGCCCGCCCCACTCTGGGGTGATGCCCGCATCGCCTGCGGTGGGTGTCGGTGGGAGACCCACTGCGGCGATCATCGGCGCGCCGCCAGGGACTTGAGCCTGGTCGCCGGGATGCGCCGCGATCAGGTGACTCGGCTGCGGGCGGCGGAGATCGGCACCGTCGAGGAGTTGGCCGCCGCCGAAACCGACCGGCGCCCGCCGGGCATGGGTGCGCAGAGCTGGGATCGGCTGCAGGCGCAAGCCAGGCTGCAGGTGGCGGGAGCCGGGATCAGCCCGCCGGTCTTCGACGTCTTCACCCCCGCCGGTCTCGAGCTGCTGCCCGCACCGGACCCCGGTGACCTGTACTACGACATCGAGGGGGACCCGTTCGCCGAGTCCGGAGCGGGCCTGGAATACCTGCACGGCATCGTGAACACTGCTGAGGCGTTCACCGCGTTCTGGGCGCACGACCGAACCGCGGAGAAGATCGCCTTTGAGCAGGTGGTGGACACCCTCACCGCCGCGGCCCGGGCGCATCCCGGCATGCACGTCTACCACTACGCCCCCTACGAGCGCACCGCGCTGACCACCCTGGCCGCCCGCCACGCCACCCGGGAGGAGGAGGTGGACCAGCTGCTGCGCGACGGCCGGCTGGTGGACCTCTATGCCGTGGTCCGTCGCGCCGTGCGGGTGTCGACCGAGGGCTACTCGATCAAGCAGCTCGAACCCCTCTACATGGGCAAGGACCTGCGCACCGGGGACGTCACCACCGCCGGTGACTCCATTGTGGAGTACGAGCGGGTGATTGCGCTGCGTCAGGACGGTGCCCACGAGCAGGCGGCGGCGGTACTGGCCGCGATTGCGGACTACAACGCCTACGACTGCGTCAGCACGCACCGGTTGCACCGCTGGCTGCAGTCGTTACGCCCCGCCGCCACAGCTCCGCTACAGAGCCCGGTCACCGAGACTCCCGTGCCCGAGGTGCCCGCCGTGCCAGCCACCGAGATCCTGGCCGAGCAGCTTCGGGAGCTGGTCCCGGCCACTGACCGCACCCCCGACCAGCAGGCCGCCGCGCTGCTCGCCGCCGCCGTGGGTTACCACCGGCGCAACCAGAAGACGTTCTGGTGGGAGCACTTCGAGCGGTTGCGCCAGCCGATCGACGAGCTCGCCGACGACGACGCCGTGGTGCTGCTGCACCAGCCCACCGCCACGGCCTGGGCGAAACCCACCTCGCGCAGCAACCACGCCCGCACCGTCACCGCCGCCACCGGGTCGAGCCCCGAAGACGCCGCCGCGCTGGGGTCGTCCCCGTTCGCGGTCTACGACCCCCCGACCCCGCCACCACTGCAACCCAGCGCGGACTCCGACCGGGCCACCCACACCGGGGTGCTCAGCCTGGCCGCTGGCCCGGGCACGTGGACGTTCCTCGAGCGAGCACCCAAGGGGTACGACGGCTGGGAGCAGCTTCCGCTGGCATTGACCCCCTCGGCCCCACCCCATGCCGGCCCGTTGGAGCGTGTGCTGTGCGGGCTCGGTCAGCAGCTGCTCGACGGCGGTGGCCGCGACCAGGCGTGGTGGCGGCTGCTGACAGCCGAAGCACCCGCCACCGCACGGCCCGACACCGGGGACCGGGTCGCCGACATCACCGCCGCCGTCGCCGCTCTGCGGGACGGGGTACTCGCCGTGCAGGGACCACCCGGCACCGGGAAGACCTACGTCGGCAGCCACGTGATCGCCGAACTAGCCAGTCGGGGGTGGCGGATCGGGGTGGTCGCGCAGAGCCACAAGGTGGTGGAGAACCTGCTGGCCCGGGTGGTCGAACTTGGGGCCACGGTCGCCAAGGAAGCTGCCAAGGACGGGCCGCGTGGGCACGAGAGCTGGCACACCCCGGCCAAGCTGGAGACCTGGATGGCCGCCCAGCCGGCCGGGGGTTGGGTGGTGGGCGGCACGGCGTGGACCTTCGCCCGCGCGGGGGTTCGGGCGCAGCCGCTGGACCTGATGGTGGTGGACGAGGCGGGGCAGTTCAGCCTGCCAGACACGGTGGTCGCCGGCTCTGCGGCCAGCCGGATCCTGCTGCTCGGCGACCCGCAGCAGCTGGCCCAGGTCAGCCAGGGTCAGCACCCCGAACCGGTGGACGTCTCCGCGCTGGGGCACATCCTGGGGGAGCACGCACTGATCCCGGTTACCCACGGGTACCTCTTGGACGTGACGTGGCGGATGCATCCCGCGCTGTGCGAGCCGGTGTCGGTGCTGCAGTACGAGGGGGTGCTGCGCTCGCACGAACGGTGCGCCCAGCGCCACCTGCACGCCGTCGCGCCCGGGGTCCAGCTCGTCGAGGTCGCCCACCAGGACAACCGCACCCGCAGTCCGGAGGAGGTGGCGGCCGTCGTCGGGCTGGTCGCCGACCTGCTGGGCCGCGCCTGGGCCGACGGGGTAGGCCCGGCACGGCCCCTGGGCCAGCACGACGTACTGGTCGTCGCCCCGTTCAACCGGCAGGTCGCCGCACTGCGGTCCGGGCTGGGCGCCGCCGGGTTCGGCGATGTACCGGTGGGCACCGTGGACCGCTTCCAGGGCCGGGAGGCTGCCGTGGTGATCGTCAGCATGACGACCTCCAGCGGCGACGACCTGCCGCGCGGGGTGGAGTTCCTGCTCAATCGCAACCGGCTGAACGTCGCGCTCTCCCGGGCCATGCACACCGCGTACCTGGTGCACTCACCGCAACTGCGCCGCATCACCCCCACCTCGACGGCCGGGCTGCGCGCGCTGGGCGCGTTTCTGGGGGTACTGCACGCCCAGGAACGCGGCCCGCTCGGGTGAGTCGCTAGTCGCACGCCGGCCCGTCACCGGCCGGGTCGACCCCGAACACGTTGAGCACCACCTCGCAGTCGCAGAACCCGCCACCGGCACAGGTAGCGGATGAGCCCACCCGTCGACTGCCGCTGCGCGCGTTGCCAACGGCGGGTCAGCCGCAACTGGCCGTCGCACCCCAGCTGCGGCAACGTCCGGCACTCGGCTTCGGTGACCATGCTGGTCATGGTCCCCCCTGGGACGAGTGGTGGATAAGGCACCCGCAGGTCTACCGGCAGGGGCCGACAGAACTGGAGCGACGAGGCGTGCCGCACGATCGGGTAGCAGGACTAGTCATGACGACTACGGACGCTGCCGGATCGGCGGCAGCAGGCGGCAACAAGCGGCGCGGGCCATGCAGGCCCCGGTGTACGGTGTCGCACACCCGATCGGCGGGAGTCCGCAGGTGCACGAGCTGGCGATTACCCAGAGCGTGGTCGATGCCGTCCTGGAGAGGTTGCCCGAGCGCCAGCTCTTGGCGGGGCTGGCCGGAACGGGGTTGGTCAGTACGGCATCGGCACCCGCATCGACCCCGGGGACCGGTGACTGACCGTGTGCCTCGGGATCCCCGGTCAGGTCGTGGCGAAGGTGGACGGTTACGGCGACCAGGCTGCCCTTGCCCCCGGTGACTGGGTACTCATTCACATGGGTTTCGTCGTCGAGCGGGTGGATCAAGCCGGTGCCGACAAGGCAATGGCCGGCCTCGAACTGATGGGCCGACCCCGCGACCAGGAAGCCCCGTGAGGACGGTGGCGCCCCCGACCGGCCGGGTACGCCGACGGTTCGGAGTGCACGGACTGGTCCAGGGCGTCGGGTTCCGGCCCTTCGTCTACGTGCTGGCCCGCGACCTGGAACTGGCCGGTGAGGTGCGCAACGACAGCGCCGGGGTGGTCATCGACGTGGAGGGCTCCGGCGCCGACGTCGACCGCTTCGCGCACCGGCTGCGCAGCGACGCCCCGCCGCTGGCCCTCGTCGAGGCGATCACCGAGCGCGACCTCGCCCCGGTCGGGGGTACCGGCTTCCGGATCGTCGATTCCCAGCACGCCGACGGCGGACGCACCCTCGCCTCACCCGACGTCGCGACCTGCGCGGACTGCCTGCGTGAGCTGGCAGACCCCACCGACCGGCGCTACCGGCATCCCTTCATCACCTGCACCAACTGCGGCCCACGGTTCACCATCATCTGCGACCTGCCCTACGACCGGCGCTCCACCACCATGGCCGATTTCCCGATGTGCCCGGACTGCGACCGGGAGTACCACGACCCCGCTGACCGCCGGTTTCACGCCCAGCCCATCGCCTGCCCGCAGTGCGGCCCGCAACTGGAGCTGCTCACCAGCTGGGCCCGTCTGAGTGGGCCGGACGCGCTGGCGAGCACCCGCCAGCTGCTCGCGGCCGGGGCGATCGTTGCGGTCAAGGGCCTCGGTGGCTACCACCTGGCCTGCGACGCCAGCGACGAGCGGGCCGTGGCGGCGCTGCGCCGGCGTAAGGCCCGCGGTGACAAACCGTTCGCAGTGATGGTCGCCGACTTGGCGGCCGCCCGGGCGGTGGCGGTCGTCGGCGAGGGAGAGGCGGACCTGCTGAGCTGCGCACGCCGGCCCATCGTGCTGCTGGCCGCCCTGGCGGACACCGATATGGCGCCGTCCGTCGCCCCGGGCAACCCCGATCTCGGGGTGCTGCTGCCCTACACCCCGCTGCACGCACTGCTGTTCGGCCTGGACGGCGACGAACCCGGACCGCGGGCACTGGTGATGACCTCGGGCAACGTCTCGGGCGACCCGATCGTCACCGACGATGACGACGCGGTGGCCAGACTGGGTGGGCTCGCCGACGCCTGGTTGCGCCACGACCGGCCGATCCGGGTGCCGTGCGACGACTCGGTGACCCGGATCGTCGACGGCGCGGAACTACCGATCCGCCGCTCGCGGGGATACGCGCCGCTGCCGGTGGCGCTGCCGGTCGACGTCGCTGCCACCCTGGCGGTCGGGGCGGAGCTGAAGAACACCTGCGCGGTGGGGGCCGGGCGCTACGGGTGGCTGTCCCAGCACGTCGGCGACATGGACGATATCCGCACCCTGGACGCCTTCACCGCCACCCAGGCGCACCTGCGCATGCTCACCGGTGTCACCCCCGATCACCTCGCGGCCGACAGCCACCCCGGTTACCGCTCCACCGGGTGGGCGCGCCGCGAACGCGGGGACCGTCAGGTGCACCATGTGCAGCACCACCACGCGCACATCGCGTCGGTCATGGCCGAGCACGGCTTGGACGGCACGACGCCGGTCATCGGGGTGGCATTCGACGGAACTGGTTACGGCACCGACGGCGCGGTGTGGGGTGGGGAGGTGCTGGTCGCCGACTACGCGGGCTTCAGCCGGCACGCCCACCTGGCCTACGTGCCGCTGCCCGGCGGGGACGCCAGCGTGGCGCGGCCCTACCGGATGGCCCTGGCCCACCTGCACGCGGCGGGGGTGGCCTGGACCGAGGACCTGCCGTGCGTCGCCGCCTGCCCCGACGACGAGCGCGCCGTGCTGGCCCATCAACTCAGCACCGGGTTCGGCTGCGTGCCGACGTCGAGCATGGGCCGACTGTTCGACGCCATCAGCTCACTGGCCGGGGTGCGGCACGTCGCCGATTACGAGGCCCAGGCCGCCGTCGAGCTGGAAGGTCTCAGCCGCGGCGGGTCACCTGCTGGCGCCTACCGTTTCGGTGCCCCGATGGACGCCGCACCGGTGATCCGCTCCGTCGTCGCCGACGTCCGGGCCGGGGTTGCGCCCGCGGTGATCGGGGCACGCTTCCACGCTGCCGTCATCGACGCGGTGCTCTCGGCGGCCGTCCGCGCCCGCACGGACACCGGGCTGTATACGGTGGCGCTGAGCGGCGGGGTATTCCAGAACGCGCTGCTGCTCACCGGGGTCTGCCGAGCGCTGCGCCAGGTCGACTTCACCGTTCTCCGGCACCGGGTGGTGCCGCCGAACGACGGCGGGTTGTCGCTCGGCCAGCTGATGGTCGCCGCCAGTGCTGCACGACACCCAGCTATTGCTTCACGAGATGAGGAGGACACGTCATGTGCCTAGCCGTACCAGGCCGGATCGTCCGGTGCTTCGAGCGCGACGACACCGCGATGGCCGACGTCGACTTCGGCGGTGTGCTCAAGGAGGTGTGTCTGCAGTACGTCGAGGACGCGAACGTCGGCGAGTACGTCATCGTGCACGTCGGCTTCGCCATCCAGCGGTTGGACGAGTCCTCCGCGCTGGCCACGCTGGCCTCGTTCGAAGCCATGGGAATCCTCGAGGAGGAGTTCGGCGACGGGCTCGCGAACGCCGCTGCTGCGCAAGGGGTGACGCCGTGAAGTACCTGGAGGAGTTCAGCAACCCCGACCTGGCGGCCCGGTTGCTGGAGCAGATCCACGCGGCCACGACCCAGCCCTGGGCCATCATGGAGGTCTGCGGCGGGCAGACGCACTCGATCATCCGGCACGGCATCGACCAGCTGCTGCCCGAGAAGGTGGAGATGATCCACGGCCCGGGTTGCCCGGTGTGCGTGACCCCACTGGAGATCATCGACCGGGCGCTGGCGATCGCGGCCCTACCCGGTGTCATCTTCTGCTCGTTCGGCGACATGCTGCGGGTGCCGGGCAGCGAGGTGGACCTGTTTCGGGTGAAGAGCGCCGGCGGCGACGTGCGGGTGGTGTACTCCCCGCTGGACGCGCTGACCCTAGCCAGGGAGAACCCCGACAAGCAGGTGGTGTTCTTCGGCATCGGCTTCGAGACCACCGCGCCGGCCAACGCGATGACCGTCTACCAGGCCAAACGGCTCGGCGTCACCAACTTCTCCCTGCTGGTGTCGCACGTCCTCGTCCCGCCTGCGGTCGCCGCGATCATGGAATCGCCGGTGTGCCGGGTGCAGGCCTTCCTCGCCGCCGGCCACGTCTGCAGCGTGATGGGGACCGGTCAGTACCCGGCGCTGGCCGACAAGTACGGGGTGCCCATCGTGGTCACCGGTTTCGAGCCGTTAGACATCCTGGAGGGCATCCGGCGCACGGTGCTGCAGCTGGAAACCGGACGCCACGAGTTGGAGAACGCCTACGCCCGGGCCGTCCCGGCGCAGGGAAACCCGGCCGCGATCGCCATGCTGAACGACGTTTTCGAGGTGACCGACCGGGCCTGGCGCGGCATCGGGGTGATCCCGGGCAGCGGCTGGCAGCTGTCGCAGCGCTACCAGGACTTCGACGCCGAGGCGCGGTTCGACGTCCGCGACATCCACACCGAGGAATCCGCGATCTGCCGCTCCGGGGAGGTGCTGCAGGGGTTGATCAAACCGCATGAGTGCGCGGCATTCGGTAAGGAATGCACCCCCCGCAACCCGTTGGGCGCCACCATGGTGTCCTCCGAGGGTGCCTGCGCGGCGTACTACACCTACCGGCGGTTGGAACTCACGGTGGCAACCCGGTGAGTGACGAGCAGCGCGTCGGCAACGCCGTGACGATCGACATGGCCGCGTGGACGTGCCCGGTGCCCTTGCGGGACTCCCCGACCATCGTGATGGGTCACGGTGGCGGCGGGGCGATGTCGGCCGAACTTATCGAGCACCTGTTCCTGCCCGCGTTCGGCGACGCCGCCCAGGCTGAGCTGGGCGACTCGGCAATCCTGCCGATCGGCACCGGGCGGATCGCGTTCTCCACCGACTCCTTCGTCGTCAAGCCGTTGTTCTTCCCCGGGGGCAGCATCGGCGACCTGGCGGTCAACGGCACGGTCAACGACCTGGCCATGTCCGGTGCCCAGCCGATGTTCCTGTCGACGGCGTTCATCCTCGAGGAGGGCACCGCCCTGGCCGACATCGGCCGGGTGGCGATGGCGATGGGTGCCGCAGCGTCGGTTGCCGGGGTACGGCTGGTCACCGGCGACACCAAGGTCGTCGACGCCGGGCACGGGGACGCCATCTTCGTCAACACCGCCGGGGTGGGGGTGCTCGACGACGGAGTCGACATCCGCCCGGCCCGGGCCGCCGTCGGCGACGTGGTGATCGTCAGCGGTCCGATCGGGGTGCACGGAGTAGCCGTGCTGAGCTGCCGGGAGGGCATGGCCTTCGGCACCGCCGTCGAAAGCGACTGCGCAGCGCTGAACGGCCTGGTCGCGGCGATGCTCGCCACCGGCGCCGACGTGCACGTGCTGCGCGACCCCACCCGGGGCGGGGTTGCCGCGTCGCTCAACGAGATCGCCCGGGCCGCGCAGGTGGGGGTGGAGATCGTCGAGCGTGACCTGCCCGTGCCCGACGGGGTCGCGAACGCGTGCAGCCTGCTGGGCCTGGACCCGCTGTACGTGGCGAACGAGGGCAAGCTGCTGGCGTTCGTTCCCGCGGCGCACGCCGAGCAGGTGCTGGCCGCGATGCAGGCTCACGAGCTGGGCAAGGAGTCGGTGATCATCGGTCGTTGCGTTCCCGAACACCCGGGCATGGTGGTAGCCCGCACCGGTCTGGGCGGCACCCGCGTGGTGGACCTGCCGGTGGGCGAGCAGCTGCCCCGGATCTGCTGAGTGCCCACCCCCGGGGAGGTGCTCTTCGCCCGGTATGCCTACCCGCCGAACGAGTTGGGCTACTGCGGGCCGGCGGACCCCGGCGCGCTGTTGGACGTGGCCGCGGGAAGCGGTGCCGGCGTGCGGGAACGGGCCAGGGCGTTCGACGGCGCGTGGGTGTACCTGGAGATGATCGCCGCGGCCACCGGGCTGGACCCGCTGGACCCGCGGGTCGTGCAGGCCTACTGGGTGGGTAACGAGCTGCTCGACACAGTCGACCCGGCGGTGTTCGCCGCGCAGGTCCGGGCCCGGTTCGCCGCAGAGCACGGCGCGGACTGGGCGGTGCTGGACGAACCGGGCGCCCCGGTGGCGCACCACAGCTTCCAGGTGTTCACCGTCTACCCCTGGGTGGGCTTGCTCGGCCGGGGTGACACCGCGCTGTCCGTGCTCGACCGGTGCCGCATCCGGGACGGGGAGGTGCTCGCGGTGCAGGGCGACGAGGTGATCGTGCGCAGCCGGTTGCTGACGTGGGACGGGCGGGTGTTGCAGCTGGGGGCACCGGAGCACGAGCGGGCCCGGTGGGCGCAAGACGGGCAGTCCTTGTTGGGCGAGGTGCGGGTGGGTGACCTGGTGGCGCTGCACTGGGACTGGGTGTGCGACCGGCTCACTCCCGAGCAAGCGTCGGCGCTGCACGAGCGCACCGGCGCCCAGCTCGACCTGACGAACCGGGTGCGCTGAAGCCGGCCGGCGCTCAGTTCGGCAGCGGGCCGGCCAGGTAGCGCTGCACGGTGGCCCCGGTCGCAGCTACCAGCGTTGTGGTGTCGGCCGCGCTCACCCCGGGCACTCCCAGCACGAACCGCCCCACCGCGACACCTACGAGCTGGGTGGTCACGAGCCCCCCGCGGACCTCGCGTTCGTCCACGGGCACCCCGACGTAATCCAGCAGGGGGCCCACCACGTGGGTCAGCAGGAACTCCCGCAGCAGCGGCGCGTAGCCGGGTTCGTTCACCGCGCTGCGTAACAGGGCCAGCGGGCCCCCGCCGTTGGCCGGGTCCCAGACGTGCAGCAGCAGCGACACGATGCGCTCGCCCAGCCGGTCGGGGTCGCCGGCCAGCACCCGGGGCAGCAGCTTCGCCGGGTCAGCAGGTGCCTGAACCGCAGCGAGGAACAGGTCATGCTTCGTGCCGAAGTGGTGGTGCACCATCGCCGGGTCGACGCCGGCCGCGGCGGCGATGGCCCGCACCGACGCCGCGGCGAAGCCGTTCGCGGCGAACAACTCCCGTGCCGCGACCAGCACGTCGGTGCGGGTGTCCGGGTTGCCAGGGCGCCGGCCGCCGCGCCCTGGCACCACCGTCCGCGCTCCCCCCCGATTCACCCCGTGCGCCGCCGCAGGGTGCCGGCCGCCAGCGCCAACGCCGCCAGCACAGACCCGGCCACGACCCCTGCGTCCAGCACCAGCGACGACGTGACCTCGGAGCGCGCCCCCACTTCTCCTAAGGCATCGACAGCATAGGTGAGCGGCAGGGCACTGCTCAGTGCCTGCAGCCAACCCGCCATGGCGTCACGAGCCACGAACAGCCCGCACAGCAGCGTCTGAGGCAGCACCACCACCGGCAGGAACTGCACAGCTTGAAACTCGGTCCGGGCGAACGCGCTGCATAACAAGCCCAGCGCGGTGCCGAGTAGCGCAGTGAGAACTGCGACTGCCCCGGCCCACCACACGCTGCCGGCGGCGTGTACCCCGAACACCCCGAACGCGGTAGTGGTCACCACGACCGCCTGCAGCACGGCGACGAGGCCGAACGCGATGCCGTAGCCCAGCAACAGGTCGAGCTTGCCCATTGGCGTGGTGAGCAGCCGCTCCAGCGTCCCGCTGCGCCGCTCGCGGAGCATCGCGATGCTGGTCACCAGGAACATCACGGTGAACGGGAACAGCCCGAGCACGACCAGGGCGACCCGGTCGAACGTGGCCGAGGCAGCCGGCGCGTCGAACATGTACCGCAGCAGGGTGAGCAGCAACGCGGGGACGGCGAGCAGCAGCAGCACGGTGCGCGGGTCGTGTCGCAGCTGCCGCAGGATGCGTGCCACCGTCGCGGCTGTGTTCCGGGCGCTCACTGGTGCACCCCGTCGGTGGTGCGGATCAGGCGCAGGAATGCCTCGTCCAAATTGTCGGTTCCGGCATTGACCCGGACCGCGTCCGGGGTGTCGTCGGCGATGAGCGCCCCGTCCCGGAGGAGCAGTAGCCGATCGCAGCGGGCGGCTTCGTCCATCACGTGGCTGGACACCAGCAGTGTGGTGCCAACCGCGGCCAGAGTGTGGAACAGCCCCCAGAGCTGTTCGCGTAGAACCGGATCAAGCCCGACCGTCGGCTCGTCGAGCACCAGCAGCTTCGGCGTGCCGATCAGCGCGCACGCCAGCGACGCGCGTCCTTGCTGCCCGCCGGAGAGGGTTTCGACGAGCTGGTTCGCGGCCGCGCCGAGGTCCACGGCCGCAATGGCCTGCTCGGCCGCGGATGCGCTCGCCCCGTGCAGGGCGGCGAAGTACCGGGCGTTCTCCCGCACGGTCAGGTCGGTGTACACGCTGGGACTCTGGGTCACGTACCCCACGCTGCGCCGCAGTGACCGCGACCCGGCCGGCCGACCCAGTACCTGCACCTCACCCGAGCTGATCACCTGGGTGCCGACGACCGATCGCAGCAGCGTGGACTTGCCGCTGCCGCTGGGCCCGAGCAGCCCCACCACCGCACCCCGCGGCACGCGGAAGCTCAGTCCGCGCAGCACCTCCCGTCGACCGCGCCGCACCACCAGGTCGCGAACCTCCACCGCCACGTCGTCCATCGCTGCTCCTTATCTCAACGCTCGGTGAACTCAACGTTAGGTGAGATAATGGTGAATGGCAACGGCCGGTTCGAGGGCGCAGGGAGTCGCTCGCACCGGCACGGCAGGATCAACCACCGTGCCCCGTTTCGCCCGCGCCCACCCGGCGCTGCCTCCCGACGACCACGTGCACTCGGAGTTCTCCTGGGACACCGGTCCGCAGGCGTCCATGCACCAGGCCTGCGCCCGCGCGGTGCAGCTGGGGATCCCCGCGGTGTCCTTCACCGAGCACATCGACTTCGTCGCCTGGAGCAGCGGTGACCTGGCGCTGGTCGCCGGGCAGCGGCCCCGGGCCCGGGGTTACTACCAGCCGGTGGACGTGCCGGCCTACCTCGCCAGCATCTCCCGCTGCCGGGAGGACTTCCCGGCCCTGCGGGTGCGGGCGGGCATCGAGGCCGGCGAGCCGCACCTGTTCCCCGCCAGCGTCGCCGGGGTACTCGCCCAGGGGGACTTCCAGCGGGTACTCGGGTCGCTGCACTCGGTCATCCGCCACGACGAGCTGGTCGGGGTGGGGCGGGTCCTGGCCGCCGAACACCCGCACGCCGTGGTGCGGGAGTACTTCGTGGACCTGCTGGCGATGGTGAACGCCAGCGGGGTGTTCGAGGTGCTCGCGCACTGCGACTTCCCACGCCGGTACTGGCCGCGCGGGGCCGGGCGCTATGACGAAGCCGACTACGAGGACGAGTACCGGGCGGTGTTTACCGCGCTGGCCGCCTCGGGGCGGGTGCTGGAGATCAATACCACCAGCCCGCTAGCCTCGGTGCAGCAACTGCACTGGTGGCGCGAGGCCGGGGGGCGGGCGGTGTCGTTCGGCAGCGACGCGCACGTGCCGTGGAACGTCGGGCAAGGCTTCGACCTGGCGGTGGACGTGGTCACCGCTGCGGGGTTCCGGCCCGGCCGTGACCCAGCCGACTTCTACCGCCGCTGACCCCGTCGTGACCGATCGGGAAGCGGGAGTAGTCGTGCTGACCACGGACGCTGCCCGATCGTGGGGAAACTGGGACCGGACCGTGACCCGCCGCACGTGCCGTGGTCCACTGCACCCCGCCAGCCGTCGTCGTCGTTGCAGGAGGAGCGCCCCGTGAAGTCGACCCCGTTCGCTGCAGTCACCCACGTCGGGCAGGTCCGCACCAACAACGAGGACGCCTGGGGCAGCGGTAACGAGCTGTGGGTGGTGGCCGACGGCATGGGTGGGCACGCCGGCGGTGAGGTGGCGAGCAGGCTCGCGGTGGACACCGTGCTGGCCGGCCTGGACGCGGCCAGCCGCGACGAGGCCACGATCATCGGTGCCTACGGCGACGCACACCGTGCGGTTCTCGACGCCGCCGAGGAGGACCTCGCTGGCATGGGCACCACCCTGGTGTTGGCCGGGCGCGACGGTAGCGACGTGCTGGTCGCCAACGTGGGCGACAGCCGCGCCTACCTGCTCACCGGCGCCGGGCTGAGCAAGTTGACCACCGACGACAACGAGGCGCAGCTGCTGAGCGCCCGGGGTGCGATCACCGCCGAGCAGGCGCGGGTGCACCCCGGGCAGTACATCCTCACCGCGTCACTCGGCGGCTGGAGCGGGCCAGCTCCGGTGCCGGTGGTGCAGCGCCTGGCCGGACCGGTCGGCCGGCTGATGTTGTGCTCGGACGGCCTCAACGGCGAGCTGGACGACGCCCAAATCGCCGCCGGTCTCCTCGAGGGCACCCCCGATCAGGCCGCGCACCGGTTGGTCGAGGCCGCGGTGGCAGCCGGTGGCCGCGACAACGTCACCGTGCTGGTCGTCGACCTGTAGTTCTCAGCCCAGCGCGAGGAACAGCGCCACAATCACCAGGACGATGACCAGCGCGATCCCCGCGGCCAGCCGGGTCGATGGTGCCCGCACATCCCCCGTTCCGGGGGTGGGGTCGTCGCCGCCGGGTGCCGGGGTCAACGACCGGGGTGACAACGGCGGGGCGGCACCAGTCCGAACGTGGTGCAGGGCTGCGCGCACCGCCGCCCCGTAGTCGCCGAGCACCGCGGTCACTTCGGCGGTGGGTGCGCCCAGGGCGGCGGGCAGCTCGGCCACCCCGTCCAACTGCTGCTGCAGGGCAGCGGCCGTGCGCTCGTCCGCGGCGGCGTCGCTGCCGATGAACTGCAACTGAGTCGGGTCACGAAGCCGAGCCGTCTCCGCGCGCAGCTCGGCAAGGAGCTGCACCGCGTCGTCGTTGCGGGTGCTCATGACACCCGACGCTACCCGGGCGGGGTTGTGCCAGAGTGGGCCGATGAGCACTCCCGACCCCTGGCACGCCGACCTGCGCCACGTTCGTGCGGAGGAGTTGACCGGGGTTACGAATCAGACCAGCGGGATGGTTCGCCGGGAGGCGATTTCCGGTGCGACCGTGGGGTCGCAGAAGATCTGGATGGGCCAGACGCACGTCGGCGCCCACACCAACTCCGGCGACCACCACCACGGTGACACCGAGACCGCGATCTACGTGCTGTCCGGGCACCCGGTGTTCGTCTTCGCCCGCGGCGACCACGAGGTGCGGCTGGAGCCGAAGCCGGGCGACTACGTGTTCGTGCCCCCGTTCACCCCGCACCGGGAGGAGAACCCCACCGACACCGAAGCGGTGGTGGTCATCGGCCGCAGCAGCCAGCAGGGCGTGGTGGTCAACCTGCCGAGCCTGTGGCCGCCAGCCTGAGTCAGCTCTTCGCTACTGGTGTGGGCCAGCCCAGCCGGTCCAGGGCGAGGGCGGCGAGCAGGGCAGCGGCGTCACCCAGCACCCCGTCGTCGAACCGGGCCAGCGGGGAGTGGTTGTAGGCGGTGGGGTCCCCGTCGGCGGGGCTGGCGCCCAGCCCGAGGAACGCACCCGGCACCTGTTCCAAGACGAACGAGAAGTCCTCCGAACCCATGATCGGTTGCGGCGCAGGGTAATAGCGCTGCGCCCCGAACAGCTCGGCGGCCACCTCACCGGCGCGCACCGCCTCCGCCGCAGAGTTCACCGTCACCGGGTAGCCCGCGGCGTAGTCCACGTCCACCTGCACCCCGTGGGCTGCGGCCACCCCCTCGCATACCCGCAGCACCCGCTGGCGTACCTCGGTGTGCGCGGTCTCGCTGACGGTGCGCACCGTGGCCGTGAGCTGCGCTGTCGGCGCGATCACGTTCTCGGCGGTGCCGGCGTTGATCTGGGTCACCGTCAGTACCACCGGGTCGAACGGGTCGACGGTGCGGGTGAGCATCGACTGCAGGGCCAACACGATCTCGCAGGCCACCGGCACCGGGTCGGCGGCCAGGTGCGGCATCGAACCGTGCCCGCCGCGGCCGCGCACCGTGACGTGCACGGTGTCCGCCGCCGCCAGAATCGCACCGGGGCGGGTGGTCACCACACCCGCGGGCAGCCCTGAGGACATCACGTGCAGCGCGTACGCCGCGGCCACCCGCTGCCCGGCCGCGGCCAGCACCCCGCCCTGCACCATCAGCCGGGCACCGGCGTCACCCTCCTCGCCGGGCTGAAACATCAGCACCACCGACCCGCTCAGCTCCACGCGCCGGGCGTGCAACAATCGGGCGGCGCCCACCAGCGCGGCGGTGTGCAGGTCGTGCCCGCAGGCGTGCATCACCCCCGGCACCGTGGCGGCATAGGGCAGCCCGCTGGCCTCGGTGACCGGCAGCGCGTCCATGTCGGCCCGCAGCAGCACCACCGGGCCTGGGTGCGCTCCGCGGAGCACCCCGGTGACCGAGCTCAGGCCGACGCCCGGGGTGAGTTCCAGGTCCAACCCGGCCAGCTCGGTCAGCACCCGTTGCTGGGTGCGGGGTAGGTGTAGGCCTAGTTCGGGGTGTCGGTGCAGGTCACGTCGCAGCGCACCAGGTCCGGGTGCAGCACGGCGGCGTCGGCGCGCAGGGCGCTGTAGTCGGTCACCGGTTCTTCCTACCTGCTCGGCCGGGGCTACCGTCCGGTGATGACCGATGTCGACGGCCGCACCCGGCACTACGGGCAGTTCTACGGTGTGCCCGACTGTGACGACGCGGGCGATGACCGCCCGTTGTGGGTGGTGCACGGCAACTGCCAGGCCGAGGCGCTGCGGGTACTGCTGGACGCCGGGGCCAGGCCCTACGGGTACCGCACCGTGCGGATCCCACCGGTGCACGAGCTGAACCACGACGACCTGGTGCACCTGCGCAAGCTGGTCTCCCAGGCGGCGGTGCTGATCAGCCAGCCGGTGCGCGAGGACTACCGGGACCTGCCGCTGGGCACCGCGCAGCTCGCGGGCTGGCTACCCCCGGGTGCGGTGGTGCTGCGCTGGCCGGTGGTGCGATATTCGGGGCTGTTCCCCTACCAGGTGATCATCCGGCACCCGGTCGACGGCTCTGCCGACCCACCCGTGGTGCCCTACCACGACCTGAGGACCGTGGCAGCGGCACTGGGTTCAGGCCCGCTGCGGCCACTGCACGCCAGCAGCGCCCCAGCGTCGGTGTACCGGGAGGTGGCGGCAGCGTCGGTGGCGGAGTTGGCCCGCCGGGAGGCCGCCAGTGCCGACGTCACCGTCTCGGACATGCTTGCCGCCGCCGGGGCCGAGGCGCTGCACACCATCAACCATCCGGGCAACGTGGTGCTGCGGGAGCTGGCCGCCCGGGTGCTCGCGTCGCTGGGCGCACCAGGGGCCGTCGCGGACCCCGGCCGGGACCTGCTCGGCGGGATCCGGGCACCGCTGTCGCAGCAGGTGCTGGACGCACTGGGGTTGTCCGGGCCGGCGCGGCCGAATTGGCTGGTGCACGGGGAGGTAGTGGATCCTGAGCAGGTGCACCAGGTGCAGGGGGCCTTCTACCGGGCCGACCCGCGGTGGCTGCAGGCGGCGCTGAACCGGCACGGGGAGTTGCTGGACCAGTTGGGGCTGCGCGGGGGCTAGCGGGCTGGGCTCCACCGGGCCACCAGCGTCGAAAAGTCTCCACATCGCCCCCGCACGGCGCCCCCGGACGGCGCGGCGTCGGCCGGCCAGGCACCCTGGGCGCCGTGGGACTGACGCAGGCTGAACACGACACCGACGAATGGGGCATCGCCCGCTCCTGGTTGGACGACGCCGACCAGCCGCGCCAGCCCAGCCAGACGACGCTGCACGCACTGCGGGCCGTGATCGGCACCCCGCCGCCAGACTTCGAGCAACGCACGCCGATCGTGGTCGTGCCTGGAAGCGCCGTCGACCTACCCACCGGCGAACTGGTCTGCGAGGACGGCACCCGCCGCGCGGTGGGCGGGCCCGCCCCCGCCGACCTGCCGCTGGGTTACCACCGCCTGCACCCACCTGCCGGCCCGTCCCGGCGGGTCATCGTCTCGCCCGGTCGCTGCCACCAGCCGGAGGTGCTGCGGGCCTGGGGGTGGGCGGTGCAGCTGTACGCCACCCGCTCACGCGAGAGCTGGGCGATCGGCGACCTGGCCGACCTCCGCGCGGTGCGCGAACTCGCCGACGCTCAGGGCGCCGGGTTTTTGCTGGTCAACCCACTGCACGCGGTCGCGCCGACCGACGCCCAGGAGGCGAGCCCGTACCTGCCAGCCACCCGGCGCTTCCGTAACCCGCTGTACCTGCGGGTGGCCGAGGTCCCCGGGGCGCAGATCGACGACCGGGATGCCGCGGCGGGGGCTGCCCTGAGCGCGGGTGCCGAACTGAACCGCGACGCCGGGTGGGCGTTGCACCGCCGGGTGCTGCACCGGGTGTTCGCCGCCGGAGAGCCGGTGGAGTTCCGCACGTGGCGGCAGGCGCAGGGCGCGGAGTTGGAGCACTGGGCGCGGTGGTGCGTGCTGGCGGAGCGTCACGGCGGTGACTTCCGGCAGTGGCCCACACAGCTGCACGACCCCAACGCCGCGGCGGTGCGCGCCGCGGCCGACCCGTCGGAGGTGGCGTTCCACGCCTGGCTGCAGTGGTGTCTGCAGCTGCAATTGCAGCGGGCCTGCGCGGGGATGACGGTGTTGCAGGACCTGCCGATCGGGGTGTCCGGCGGGGGTGCCGATGCCTGGGTGTGGCAGGACGTGCTCGCGGCCGGCGTGACAGTCGGTGCACCCGCCGACGCCTTCAACGCCCTCGGACAGGACTGGTCCTCGCCCCCGATGGTGCCGTGGCGGCTGCGCCTGGCCGACTACGAACCTTTCGTGCAGTCCGTCCGCGCCAGCATGGCCGGTGGCGGCGGGTTGCGCATCGACCACGTCATGGGCCTGTTCCGGTTGTGGTGGGTGCCGGCCGGGGCTTCGCCAGCCGACGGTGCGTATGTGCGATACCCGTGGCGTGACCTGCTGGCGATCGTCGCGCTGGAAAGCGTGCGGGCCGGTGCGATGGTGGTGGGCGAGGACCTCGGCGTCGTCGAGGACGGGGTCCGTCCGGCGTTGACCGAGCACGCGATACTCAGCTATCGGGTGCTGTACTTCGAGGAAGAACCGCCGCAGCAGTGGCCGGCGGATGCCATGGCCGCGGTCAGCACCCACGACCTGCCGACGGTAGCCGGGCTGCTGGCCGAGTCGGACCTCGCGGAGATGGTGGCGCTGGGCCTTGGTTCGGCGTCGGAGCTGGCCTCCGGGCGCCGCGCCATGCTCGAGGCGCTCGGGGTTGTCGGCGCGCAGAACCCGCAGCAGGCGACGGTGGCGGCCTACCGGCGGCTGACCCAAGCGCCCAGCGCCCTGCTGTGCGCCACCCTGGAGGACGGTGTGCTGGCCCGGCGGCGCCCGAATGTGCCCGGCACCACCGCTCGACCGAACTGGTGCCTGCCGCTGCCGGTGCGGGTGGAGGAGCTGTCGACCCAGGATTGCGTGCAGGTCCTGGCGCAGTTGTTGACCGCGGCGGTGCGAGCATGACCGGGTGCCCGCCGCTCAGCTTCCCCCATCCGTACCTCCCAACGAGCCCCCCGCCCCGGCCCCGCCCGCCGGGGTTTCCCCCGCCCGCACGTCCGAGCAGCACCGCACGCTGGTGCTCGCCTGCGGTGCCACTCTGCTGGCGCTGCTGACCTTCATCACCCCGTTGACCACCCAGGCGAGGACCGCCGCTGACCTGGGTGCCGGGCCGTCGGCGCAGCCGTGGCTGCTCAGCGCCATGAGCCTGGGTCTGGCCGTAGCGCTGCTACCGGCCGGGGTGCTGGCCGACGACGCGGGGCGCCGACGGGTGTTCGTCGCGGGCCTGGGGGTGCTGGCGGTCGGGGCTGCGGTGTGCGCGAGCGCATGGACTCCCCTGGTGTTCATCGCCGGCCGGCTGCTGCAGGGGGTGGGTGGCGGCGCGGTTCTGGCGTGCGCGCTGGGACTGATCGGGCACGCGTTCGCGCCCGGTCCGCTGCGGGCGCACGCCACCGGCGTGTGGGGTGCCAGCGTGGGCGGGGGTATCGGCGCGGCTGCTGCCCTGGCCGTCCTCGTCGACCAGGGCAGCAGCTGGCGTGGCTCGTACGCCGGCCAAGCACCCTGACCACCCACCTAATCAACGTCGCTGTGCGCCCACCGTTAACGACCAGCGCCGCGCGCCCCGGGATCCTGGGGCGCCCCACCGGGCCGGGTTTGCACCCGATGGAAGTTTTGGTACGCCTTGGATGGGGTGGGACCGCGCTGGTTCTGGTAACGCGACCCGGCCGCAGCGGAACCGTAGGGGTGCTCGGCGGCGCTGGAGAGGCGAATCAGGCACAGCTGCCCGATCTTCATACCGGGCCACAACGTGATCGGCAGGTTCGCCACGTTGGACAGCTCCAGGGTGATGTGTCCGGTGAACCCGGGGTCGATGAACCCAGCTGTGGAATGGGTCAGCAGGCCCAACCGGCCCAACGAACTCTTGCCCTCCAGCCGGCCGGCCAGGTCGTCGGGCAGCGAGCACACCTCCAGGGTGGACCCGAGCACGAACTCCCCGGGGTGCAGCACGAACGGCTCATCCCCGTCGGGCTCGACCAGGCTGGTCAGCTCGTCCTGCTGCAGCGCGGGATCGATGTGGGTGTAACGGGTGTTGTTGAACACCCGGAAATAGCGGTCCAGGCGCACGTCGACGCTGGAGGGCTGCACCATCGCATCGTCGTAGGGCTCGAGTCCGAGCCGACCGCTATCGAGCTCAGCCCGGATGTCACGGTCGGAGAGCAGCATGGCGGCGAGGGTAGCGGGGCAGGATCGACACCCAGAGATCGGCTAGTGTTGACCAGCCTCGACTGGGCACGCGGATGTAGTTCAATGGCAGAACATCAGCTTCCCAAGCTGAACATGCGGGTTCGATTCCCGTCATCCGCTCGACGACACGGCTGGTCAGGGTATTTTTCCGGTTCGCGCCGGTCGCACGGGACCGCCCAGTACCCCCGTCGTACATCCGGTCGCATACGCTCTCGTATCACGGGGTCCACCTGACACCGGAGGTCAGAAGCCCAAGATCACGCCGGGCAGCCTTGGGGGGTCGCGGGTTCGACCCGTCCGTGACGGTTGCACAAGGTCGTTGCGCAACGCTTTTCGACCGCACACCGGCGCAATGTAGAGCGCCCGGTGTTCAGGTCGACGAGGAGCGGGTGACGGAGTCGGTCAGGCTCGGCGAGTGCCCCCAGCGCGTTCATGGCCGCGGAGTGGTCCTCGAAGAGATGAGCGTAGATGGTCAAGGTCGTTGTCACCTTGCTGTGACCCATGAACTTGGCAATCGCCAGCGCGGGTATCCCCGCCGATGAACATAGGGATGCATACGTGTGCCGAAACCTGCTTCGCACGCAGGACACCATGAGGCGACGAAATGGCGCTCCTGAGCGGCTTTATCAGACGCCGATCACGTGGTCGCGCCGCTGGACGATCGTCTACCGGGCTGGTGTGCCGATCTCGCCGGTGGGGTTGGCTCAACGAGTCAGTGCTCTCCTGAGCCGCATCATGATGTAGCCTTACATCATGATGACACGGACCCAGATCTCGCTAACCAGCGATGAACGGCGCACCCTCGATGCGGTGGCGGCACGCACCGGAAGGTCGATCGCCGCCCTCATTCGGGACGCCGTGGAGGCCGTCTATGGCACGGAGCGTTCCAGTGATGACGATCTCGCCGCCATGCGCCGGGCGTTCGGCTCGTGGAAGGACCGCGATCTCGACGGTGCGGAGTGGGTAGACCTCCTGCGCTCCGGATCACGTATCCCGCGCACTTCGTGACAGCACTGGTCGATACGTCGGTGCTAGTCGATTACCTACGTGGCCATGAGGGGGCCGCCGCTGTTCTCGAGCGCGAGCGGGCTGCAGCGCCGTTGCAGGCCAGTGAGATCAGCCGATTGGAAGTGCTCGCCGGAATGCGTCCGCCCGAGGAGGACGCCACCCGCTCGTTGCTCGCGACCCTCGCCTGGCATCCGGTCGACGCCGAGGTGGCTGAGGACGCTGGATCGCTCGGCCGACGATGGCTTCCCAGCCATCACACCATCGACGGGGCCGACCTCGCCATCGCTGCCACGGTCATCCGTACCGGCTCTCATTTGCTCACGCGCAACGTTCGGCACTTTCCGATGTTCCCCGGCCTGCAGGCGCCGTATTGAGCTTGATCACGCCGATCCGTGTCGAGGGCCGCCCGAGGATGGACGACTGGGACGGCGCTTCCCCCGCCCCGTGAAGTGACTCACGAGTGTGTGGGCTTGCGCTGGGCGAGGTAACGGGTGGCGGCCCCGAGCCATCCGACGAGGGCCGCATCGGTGCGCAGCGCCCTCGCCTCGACTCGGATCCACCCTTCACCCATCGAGCGACCGACCCCCATCTCCGCCCGGGATGCATCAGGGCTTTCGAGCAGCCACGCGTCCTCCGCTGGGTCAACGCGGACGAGCAGACTGCCGTCTTTGTGCACCGCTACCACCATGGCGTCCTCGACCATGACGGCGATCGCACCGAACATGCGTATCTCCCGCACGTGCCCACCCGGCAGCGACGCCCGTATCCGGTCGATCAGCTCGCGCGCCTGGTCGCCAGCGGGGACTGGTGTCACGCCGGCTGTTGTCCCTGCGGGATGTAGCCGAGGCGGTCGAAGGCGAGGCGGATTTCCACGATCTGCCCCCCTCGCACTGTAAACAGCTCACTCGCCAACGTTGTTGGCGTGGCCGCGGTCTGCGGGAAGTACCACAGCGCCACCCGATTCCCGTCCATCATTCGGGCGTGCTCGGGTGCGCCTGTCAGCATCGGCGCGAAGCCGGCCAGATATTGGTGCCAGTCGCCCTTCGTGGTGACATTCTCGTCGGGGGCGAAACAGCGAACGTCGCCGGAGACGTAGGTCAGGGCCCGGTCGACGTCGCCGCTGGTCCAGGCTTGGTGATAAGCCTCCACAGTCGACAGTGCACCGTCATCAACGTCCGACATCGCGACTCCTTCGGGTGGTGGGTGTTCAGGGTGCGGGTTTCCAGGTGTCGGCCGGGAGTTGCTCGCCCGCGGCGGCTCGTGTGAGGCGGGGCAGAAAGTGATTCCACCCCTCAATGTGACCCGGAAGCTCGTTTTCGGGCAGGTCGGTGTGAACGACTTCGACCCGGGTCCCGGCGCTGATCGGCGTCAGCTCGAAGGACACCGTCGACGAGCCGGGCGGCAAGCTCTCGTTGCCGGCGAACCCCCAGGAGACCGTCACCCGTCGAGGTGGATCAACCTCGAGAAATATTCCCCGCGCGGGGTAGCCGGCGATATCCACCGCGAACTCCCCACCGGGCACTGGGTCAAGCGACGCCCACTGGCCCATCCACGAGGTCATTCCCGTGTCCGTCACCAAGAACTCGAAGACGAGCGCCGGACTCGCGTCGATGTCGATCGACGTGCGGTGCTCAGTCATCACCGCTCCCCGTGGACGACTCCACCGCGCGCTTCAACGCGCTCAACCGTTCAGGCCAGAAGTCGTCGAAGAATCCCTTGCCGACAGCGAGTCCATCCACCCGCACAGCGAACAGGTGACGAGTGCCAGACCGCGAACCGGTTACCAGGCCAGCTGCACCAAGCACTTTCAGGTGGTGAGACACGTTCTGCTGCGACAGCCCCAGCACGTCGGCGATCTGGCCGACCGCGCAACGCTCGTTTCGGACGACCGACAGTATGGCGCGGCGGTTCGGGTCGGACAGCGCGTGGAACGTTCGATCCAACGCGAGTGCAGGGTCGGTCATCGTGCACCTCCTAGCCGAACGTTACCACCAATGAATGTTTGTACAAGTCAAGTCGGTGGTTGCTGCCCCGCAGCTCGAATCGGTAGCTCGGAACAGGACCCCGCTTGCGGCGCACTGCAGGCCGATGCCAGCTACCAGGGGCACTGATGCTGGCTATACCCGCAAGCGGATCCGCGAACGAGTGAGCGATCTCGACGTGCTCGGCATTGGCCAATTGGTCGGCGTGGGACCCGCACGAGGAGGACGCCCGCCTGGAGGAACCGTTCACGGTCGGAGCGCGTGGGTGGTCCAAGCTGCGTGGCGGCCCGGGCGCAACCTGGACGCTCACCGATGTCGACGCGCACCGCCGGTGGGCGTCGGAATGGGGTTTACCGGGCGGGAAGCTGGCCGGCGAGAACGCTTTCGAGCCCACCGGGGACGGTGAGGTTCGGTGCACCAAGGCGGTACGGGTCGGCGGCCCGCTGGTGCCGCTGTTCCGGCTCTACTTCGGGCCGCGGATGCGCCGCGACATGCGCAAGACCTGGGTATCGCTGGAGCGTGAGGTCGCCCGACGCGGCGAGAACCGGGCGTGACCCGGGCGGAATCGGGACCGCTGTTGGCGCCCGGGTTCTGGCTGCAGCAGGCGGCGCTGAGCTGGCGAGCCGAACTCGACACGCGGCTACGCCCTCTCGGCCTGACCCCGACCCAGTTCAACGTGCTCGCCTCCGTCCTCACCGTCACCACCGCCGAGGCCGGCGTAAAAAAGGGCCTCGCCACCGGGTCGAAGAGTTGATCCCGCTCACCGTGCCCGAGGTCCGTCGCCCGCTCGCCCGCCTCATCTCGCACCAGCCGCCCGACACCACAGCCGTCCTCGGCTGGTCACATTGGCGACGCCGACACCAAGCCCGAGCACGACGATGCCACGACGCACGCCGAGACGCCTCACCACAAGTGAGGCTGTAGTACTAGTCAAATTCGGTGGGCAGCGACGGATCCCGGTGGTGGGCGAGGATGCGGGCGAGCTGGTGGGGCAGCACCCGCCCGGTGGACAGCTCCGGCAGCTCGGCCAGGCCGAACCAGCCCACGTCGAGGGTTTCCAGCTCCTTGGCGGCCTCCCGGGTGCCGTCGAGCCGACACAAAAAGAACAGCTTCCACATGGCGATCGGGAACTTCGGGGTGTGTCCCTGGGTGTCGCGGTCCCAGCAGCCGACCAGCTTCACCACCTCGGCGCCGTAGCCGGTCTCCTCGCGGATCTCCCGGACGACAGCTTCGCTGGGGGTGTTCAGCGGATCGGCGAACCCCCCGGGCAGCGACCACCGCCCGTCGAGGCGCTCGCGCAGCATGAGCAAGCGGTCGCGCTCATCCACGATCCCCCCGCGAACCTCGACCTTCGGCGTCACGTACCCGACTTCGTGGTCGAACTCCATCGCGAACTCCGCGGCCTCCCGGCCGGACAAGGTGGCGAACAGCTCGGCGGCGACGGCCTGTAGCTGCCGGAAGCGGTCGACGTCGAAGTCGTTGCGGCTGTATGCGAGCCCGTTGTGCGACAAGGCCGCCACCGTGATTGCCGCCCGCCGCACCCGTTCAGCGGCGTCCACCCCGGCCCTCCCACTACCGGCGCCTGCCAGCAACTTATTGCTGATTCGGCCCAACTCGCCGCGGGGATCTGAGGTCATGCCGGTGTGCACGGGTCCGGGTTGAACCACCGTGCTGCGCGGTGCGGTCAACCAGCGAAACCGGGCGCCGATCCCGTCCGGAGCGGGCCCGTCCACCACGGCGGTCAACGCCTCCTGCACCGCCTCGACGTCCACGGTCGGGTCTAGCGCGAGCAGCCGGGGTCGGTCCACGTGCACCAGGACATCGAGGAAGTCGTGCGCCCGGCAGTACAGCACCACCCCCGCGTTGACGAACTCGCCGCGATCGACCCGCGGAACCACCCGCAGCAGCGCGTACTCATAGGACGCGCGGCTCATCGCGGCGTCCATGCCGACCGGGCCGCAAGCCGCTCCCGCAGCCAGTCGACGTAGCCAGCGCGGACCTGCGTCGCTGTCCCCCAGGTGTTCTCCAGGTTCAACCACCCGTCGGGCACGTCCTCCAGCGCCGCGGTGAGCACGTCCGCGCCCAACCGGGGCACGGCAAACGCCTCGGCGCTGCGAAGGTCGGGATGCGCGGCGTCGGTCACGTGGTTGCGGGCGTCGAACGGTCGGGTCACGGCGGCCGCGGCGGTGGGCCAGTGATGGTGAAAGGTCAGGGTGGCGCCGTGGTCGATGAGCTGCAGTCCACCGTGCCACCACAGCATGTTCGGGTTGCGCCAGGTTCGGTCGACATTGTTGACGTAGGCGTCGAACCACAGCAGTCGTCCCGCGAAGTCGGGGTCGGCGCCACGTTCCACCGCGGCGGGCACCGCGTCGAGGGCACCGGGCAGGAAGTCCACACCCAGATTGTCCCCGGCGCTGGCGCGCAACAGCTCCTGCACCTCCTCGTCCGGCTCGCCGGCGGCCAAACCCGGATCCAGCGACGCCACGACCAGGTCGGGCATCGGGAGCTCCAGTGCTCGGGCGAGCCGGGCGGCGATCACCTCGGCGACCAAGGACTTCAGGCCCTGGCCGGCGCCGCGGAACTTCACCACATAGGTCCCGAGGTCGTCGGCCTCCATGACGCCGGGCAGCGACCCGCCCTCGCGCAGCGGGGTCACGTAGCGGGTGACCTCGACACGGGGCAGCACGACGCTCACCCTACGGAGATCGGGGACCGTCGCTGACTCGGGCGATTCGGAACCTTTTCGCCGCTGTCGGGTGGCGCTGGCGGGCGATTCGGAACCTTTTCGCCGCTGTCTTCGCCGCTGTCTTCGCCGCTGTCACCCACTAGCGTACCGTCGCCAATCGGCTACGCTGCGTGCTAGTCGTTGCTGCACAAGCACTCTTCTCGGCGACGCGGAAACAGGATCTGCTGTAGTTGACTGTGGCACAGCAGTCCAGTGGCCGTTTGACCGACACGTGGAGGTGGTGATCATGCTCGGTCATGTACCTGCGCTTCCGCATGCGCGGCGCCGTGACGCGTCGGCTAGTCATTACGTCACTCTCGGCATCCAGCCCCGCGGTGCCGTGCAGACCACGGTCGAACTCGCCAGGCGCACCCTGGGTTTCGGTGCGGCCATGCTGAACGTGATCGACGCGACGCAGCAGCACACCCTCAGCCAGGTGGGACTACCCGGGTGCCCGGTGATCGACCGCGCCCGATCCGCCTGCGACGAGGTAGTGCGAACCGGTCGGCCGAGCGTATTGCACCAGATCCCCGCGCACCTCTCGCACGGCCCGACGGCGCTCGGCGGGTTCCGCTCCTACCTGGGGGTTCCGCTGCGCGGCCGGGAGGGACTCGTCATCGGCACGTTGTGCTTGCTCGACTACCACCCGAGGACGGTCACCGATCAGCACGCGGCCCAGCTGTCGGCGTTCGCGACGATCGCGGAGGACCAGCTGGACCTGGTACGGCGGCGGCACGAGGCAGCCCTGGATGGCGCGCTGCTGCCCGGTGCGCTGGCCGGCGCCATCGACGACGGTGAGCTGGTCCCCTGGTACCAACCGGTGATCGACCTCGATTCCGGATCGGTCATCGGCCTGGAGGCACTCGCTCGATGGCAGCACCCCACACACGGGACACTGTTGCCCGCCAGCTTCATTCGGGTGGCCGAGGACAGCGACCTGATCATTGACCTCGACCTCGCGGTCCTGCGCCGAGCCATGCGAGATCTCGCCCGTTGGCGGCGGCGGGCACCGGCGCTGCGATTGAATGTGAACCTCTCCGCCAAGCACCTGCAGTCCACCGATTGCGTGGACGCCCTCATGGCGGCGGCCACCACCGCCGGGGTCCCGCCGGGTGCGGTGGATCTGGAGATCACCGAGACCGCGACCGTCGGTGCTGGCGCCCGCAGCGTGGAGGTCTTGACCCAGTTGCGCGAGCACGGGTTTCGGATCCTGCTCGACGACTTCGGCACGGGCTACTCCTCCTTCGAGCACCTGTTGCACCTGCCGGTGGACGGATTGAAGATCGACCGCTCGCTGACCAAGGAGTTGGGCAGTCGCAACGCCGACGCAGTGGTTCGCGCGCTCAGCGGCATGTGCCGGGACATGGGGCTCACGACCGTTATCGAAGGTGTGGAGAACGACAGCACGGCCTGGCGTGCCCACGAACTGGGGTGCACCACCGCGCAGGGTTACCTGTGGTCACCCGCGGTCCCCGCCGAACGGGTGGCCGGGTTGCTGCGTCGGCAGGCGGACCGCGTCTCCGCGTAACGGCGCACGCCCATCCGGTTCGGTTCAGTGCTGCACGGGGCGGGTGGCGGCCGGGTTCAGCGCCGGTGCCCGTGCCCGTGGTGCCGGCCACCGACCGGGTCGTCGGGGTGGTCGTGCGGAGTCTGCGGCTGACCGACCCGGTGCTCGAACCCCGGGATGGCCACCCGGTACACGCAGGTGTCGCAGTGTGCGCGCACCGCACCACGCAGTGCCTGGGTGTAGCGCTGCGCGACCACGGCTGCTAGTTCGTCGCAGTCCCCGATCACCTCGGCGGTGCGCACCTGCACGTGTGGGTGCGCGGCGCCCCAGGTCCTGGCCTGCGCCACGATGCGCTGCGGCAGCACCCCGGCGAACATGAACAGTGGCAGCACCACGACCCGGCCGGCCCCCAGCGCCCGGCACCGCTCCAGTGCCGCCGCCACCCCCGGCGCGGCCAGGCTCACGAATGCCGTCTCCACACCGGCCACCGGGCTGCGCTGCGCCACCGTGGTCTCGAAGAACAGCCGTGCGGCGCGGGCGACCTCGGAGTTCGCGTCCGGATCAGTGGACCCACGTCCCACTAGCAGCACGTGGGTGTCGGCGCGCTCGCTGCGGGCAAGTACCTCGTCCAGGCGGGCACCCAGGGCCGCGAGCAGCATCGGGTCCGGTCCTAACACCGCGCCGTAGCGATACCCCAGGCCGGGGTAGCGGGCTACCTCGCGGTCCAACGCCGCCGGGATGTCGCCCTTGGCGTGCCCGGCGGCCACCAGCATGAGTGGCACGGCCACGACCTGGCGGTGCCCGTGGCTGACCAGGTCGGCGACGGCGTCGGTGACCGGCGGGGGCGCCAACTCGATGAGCCCACCGGCCACATCCACCCCGTCGGCCGCCAGCAACGCACCGACCCGCTGCACGAACGAGCGGAACTGCCGCTCACCGACCACGCAGCGGGTGCCGTGCCCGACGAGCAGCAGCGGGTCCGGACCGCCGACGGCCTGCGCAGCGACCGTCGGCGACACCGTCCTAGGTGCGCGGACGTGAGGCAAGGGCAGGGCGCTGAGCATGGCATCTTTCAGGTGGCGAGGGTGAGCCGACAGGTGGCGGCGGCTAGCCGGCAGGGGGCGACGGGTGAGCCGATCTATCCTACGGGGGCGCGCCCCGGCCCAGCACGAACCGCACCCGCTGGCCCGGGCGTACCTGGGCGGCGCGGTCGACGTCGGCGTCGAGCACCACCGCCACCACCGGGTAACCGCCGGTCACCGGGTGATCGGCGAGGAACAGCACAGGCGTACCGCCGGCGGCCACCTGAACACCGCCGCGCACCACCCCCTCACTCGCCAGTTCCCCGGCGCCGGGGCGCGGGGCGAGAGCCGGGCCCTGCAGGCGCACCCCAACCCGGTCGCTGCGCGGCGACGCCGTCCACGTGCTGGTCAGCAGGAGGCCGGGCTCGGCCACCCGGTCCGCCCGCGGCCCGAACCACACGCGCAACACCACCTCGCCCCCGATGGGCAGCGCGACCGGGGCGAGATCGACCACCGGCTGCCCGGCCGGCGCCGCACCGACCGGCAACAGGTCACCGGCGGTCAATGGCGCGGGTCCCACGCCAGAAAGCAGGTCGGTGCTGCGGGACCCGAGCACCGGCGCGACGTCGATACCTCCGCGCACCGCCAGGTAGGTCCGCAGCCCCACCGCCGGCGGACCCAGGCGCAGCACCTGACCCGCCCGTAGCGCCAGCAGCGCGTGGTGGCCCACCGGCACGCCGTCGACCTGGGCCGGCGCTGGTGCCCCGGCCAGGGCAAGCAGGTGCGCCGCATCGGCCCGCACTGCGAACCCCCCGAGCAACACCTCCACTCCTGCGGCATGTTCGAGGTTCGCCACCAGCCGATTCGCCAGGCGCAACGCCGCACGGTCCGCAGCCCCGGAACGGCCCACCCCGGACGCGGCGAGGCCGGGGCGACCCAGATCCTGCAGCAGCGCCAGCGGACCGGTCTCGAGCACCTCGATCACCGGATGCTCCGAAACCGCACCCATCCGCCGGGGTGCAGCAGCGCAGGAGGGTCGCGATCGACGTCCCACAGCGTTGCCTCGGTGCGGCCGATCAGCTGCCACCCCCCGGGTGAGGCTCGGGGGTACACCCCGCTGAACTCCCCGGCCAGCCCGACCGCACCGACGGGCACCTTGGTCCTGGGTTCCGCGCGGCGCGGCACCTGCAACCGCGGATCTCCGCCGGTGAGGTAGGCAAAGCCCGGGGCGAACCCGCCGAAGGCCACCCGCCAGGCTCCGGCGGTGTGCGCGGCCACCACCTGCGCCACGTCAAGCCCGGTCAACGCAGCGACCTCCGCCAGGTCGGGGCCGTCGTAGACGACATCCAGCTCCACCGTGTCACCGCGAGCGTGCGCACCGACCGCCGCTGCACCGTCCACCGGCAGTTCCCGGACCGCGCGGCCCAACGCGAGCAGATCCGTCCCGGGCTCGGTGTGCAGCAGCACGGTGCTGGCCGCGGGCACCACGTCCCAGACCTGCACCCACCCGGCGCCGCGCACCGCCTCGGTCAGCGCCAGCGCTTGCCTTAGCCCGTCGACCTCGATGAGCAGCGCGGCGTCACCGCAGGCCAGCAGCTTCATGCGAAAGCGGTGACGAGCACCCCGGCCCGCTCCAGCCCAGCCCGCACCGCCCGCGCGATCGACACCGCTGCTGGGGTGTCGCCGTGCACGCATACCGACCCCGCCCTCACCTCGACGTCGGTGCCGTCCACTGCGGCCAGCTTGCCCTGCGTGACCGCGCGCACCACCCGGGCGCTCACCTGCACGGGATCGGTAAGCAGGGCACCAGGGGCCGTGCGCGGCACCAGCGTCGCCGCCGGGGTGTAACCGCGATCGGCAAAGACCTCGGGCACCACCGTCAATCCGGCATCGGCGGCCACCTGCGCGAGCACCGAACCGGGCAGCCCCAGCACCGGCAGCGACGGGTCGTACTCCACCACCGCCTGCACCAGTGCCTGCGCCTGCCCGCGGTGGTGCACCACCGCGTTGTACAGCGCGCCATGTGCTTTCACGTAGCGCACCGCGATGCCGTTCACCCGGCACAACCCGTCCAGTGCGCCCAGCTGGTAGAGGACGTCGTCGGTCAGCTCGGCCGGTGCCACGTCCAGAAACCGCCGGCCGAAACCGACCAGGTCGCGGTAACCCACCTGGGCGCCCACCACCACGCCGCGGGCCGCCGCCAGCGCGCAGGTGCGCCGCAGCGTCGAGGGGTCCCCGGCGTGAAAACCGCAGGCCACGTTAGCGCTGGTCACGGTCTGCAGGACAGCGGCGTCATCGCCCAACGTCCAGCGCCCGAACGACTCGCCGAGGTCTGCGTTGAGGTCCACCTGAGTGGTCACCGACGCAACGGTAGCGCCCAGACACCGAGACCGGCAGCCATCACTGGTGGCAGGCGGTGGTGCAGGCGGTGCGGCAGGCTGAGCCCGGTGACGGTCCCCGCTGCCCCCGACGCCGGACTGCGCCAGCTCTGGCCCTACCTCCGCGAGCACCGCGGTTCGTTGGTGACGGTCGGGTTGCTGTCGCTGGTGACGGCGGGCACCGCCTTGGCCCAACCGCTGCTGGTCAGCCGAGTGATCAGCGGAGTGCAACAGGCCCAGCCGATCGGTGGACTTGCCCTGCTGCTGGTGGGGGTGCTGGTGGGCGGGGCCGTGCTGAGCGCTGTCCAGTCGTTCCTGCTGCAGCGCACCGCGGAAGGGGTGGTGCTTTCCACCCGCCGGACGTTGGCGCAGCGGCTGCTGCGGTTGCCGGTGGCGGAGTACGACCAGCGGCGAACGGGGGACCTGATGTCGCGAATCGGAGCCGACACCACCCTGCTGCGGGCGGTGGTGACCTCGGGGTTGTTCGACATCGCCAGCAGCCTGGTGGTGGTGGTCGGGGCTGCGGTGGCGATGGCGCTGGTGGACCTGCTGCTGCTGGGGGTGACGCTGGCCGCGGTCGCCCTAGGCGCGTTGGTGATCGCTGTGGCATCGCGGCGGATCCGGGCGCTGTCGCGGCTCACCCAGGTGCGGGTGGGGGAGATGACGGCCGCGGTGGAGCGCTCGCTGTCGGCGGTGCGCACCATCCGTGCCAGCGGCGCCACCGACCGGGAGACCGCCGGGGTGGTGACCGCAGCAGGTGCCGCCTACGACGTGGGGGTCCGCTCGGCACGGGTGCAGGCCCTCGTCGCCCCGGCGGCGACCGTGGCCACCCAGGGCTCGTTCCTGGCGGTGCTCGGCCTGGGCGGGGCGCGGGTGGCCAGCGGTGCGCTGACGGTGGGGCAGCTGGTGTCCTTCGTGCTGTACCTGTTCCTGCTGGTGCTGCCGCTGGCCCGGCTCGCGCAGAGTTGGACCCAGTTGCAGACCGGGTTAGGTGCCCTGGCCCGGATCGAGGAGGTGCGCGCACTGCCGGAGGAGGACGCCACCGACACCCGGGCCGCCACCACCAACACCGCAGCCGCCCCGGACCCGCCAGCCCTGGCGTTGGCGCTGCACGGGGTGGACTTCGACCACGCCGATGGCACCCCGGTGCTGCGTGGGGTCAGCTTCAGCATCGCCCGGGGCACCCGCACCGCGCTGGTGGGACCCTCCGGATCCGGCAAGTCGACGATCCTGGCTCTCGTCGAGCGGTTCTACGACGTCACTGCCGGGGCGGTGCTGGTCGATGGGGTGGACGTGCGGCAGTGGGCACGAGCAGAGCTGCGGGCGGGGCTGGGCTACGTCGAGCAGGACTCGCCGGTGCTGGCTGGGACACTGCGGGAGAACTTGGCCCTGGCCGCGCCCGGTGCCGCTGAACCCGCGCAACTGGCGGCGCTGGCGGCGGTCAACCTCACCGCCCTGGTGCAACGCAGCCCGCTCGGCCTCGACGCACAGGTCGGACAGGACGGCGTGCTGCTCTCCGGTGGCGAGCGTCAGCGACTGGCGATCGCCCGCACCCTGCTGTCCGAGCCGCGATTGATGCTGCTGGACGAACCGACAGCAAGCCTGGACGCCCGCAACGAGGGCGCCCTGCGCGACGCCGTGGCGGCCGCGGCCGCCAATGGCCGCACGCTGCTGGTGGTGGCCCACCGGTTGTCCACTGTGGTCGACTCCGATCAGATCGTGGTACTCGATGCCGGGCGGGTGGTCGCCACCGGCACCCACGCCGAACTGCTGGGGTCCAGCCCGCTGTACGCGGACCTGGCCCGCTCCCAGCTGTTGGCCTGACCCGCCGCGGCGGACCGCTACCGTCAGCGGATGGACTCCACCGCCTGGGACCAGCGTTACGCCGACCGCGAGCTGGTGTGGGGTGCACCACCCAACCGGTACGTGGTGGAGCACGCCGGCGCGCTAGCGCCGGGGCGGGCGTTGGACCTGGCGTGCGGTGAGGGCCGCAACGCGATCTGGCTGGCCACCCGGGGCTGGCAGGTCACTGGCAGCGACTTTTCCGCCGTCGCACTGGGCAAGGCTGCGCAGGTCGCTGCCGGCGCCCCCCGCTCGGTGGGTGCCCGGCTGACCTGGCGGCACGCCGACGCGGTGACCGACGAGCTGGGCGGGCCTTACGACTTGGTGCTGCACGTGTACCTACACCTGGCGGCTGCGGCCCGGACCGCGGTGCTGTCCCGCGCGTGCGCCGCGCTGGCCCCTGGGGGCACCCTGCTGGTGGTCGCCCATGATGGGACCAACCTCACCGACGGCACCGGCGGCCCGCAGGATCCCGACGTGCTGTACACCCCGGCTGACGTCGTCGCCGCGCTGCCCGTCGACATGACGGTGCAGGTGGCCCAGACGCCGCGCCGGGAGGTGCCCGGCGCGGCTCGCGCAGCCATCGACTGCCTGGTCCTCGCTCGGCGTGGCAGTGAGACCACGCCCCGGCAGCCGCCAAAAACCCGCAGCTAAAACCCGATTCACCCAACTGTGCAGTCCGAGCACCCACCTGCCGACAATGCCGTGGTGAGCTCGGGCACTCTGCGGACACCCACCGACGGCGCCATGCCGCCGGTGCTGGAGTGGGCTGCCGAGCTGGGGGTCACCGACGCCCTGGTGTTCCGTCGTCTGAGTGGTCGGACCTGGGCGCACCTGGGCGGTTTCGGTCGTGGACGGGGTTGGGCGGGTGTGGTCGACGTCACCGACGACCCGCTGATGTCGCAGGTCCCGGCCGGTCACGGCGCGGTGCTGCGGTTCGTCCACGCCGACGCCCAGCGAGTGCTCGGCCCGTACTACGCAGTCGGCGGGGCACTGGTGCGGGTGGACGTCGACGTGGTGGTCGTCCTGGGCAACCCGGTCGCAAAGCTGGCCACCACCGCCACCGAGGGTGCGCTGCGCCAGCTGGCCACCGAGCTGGACTCCATCGTCGACGACGTGGCCCCGGCGAAGCGGCTGGCCGACGAACTGGAAGTGCTGCACGCCGTCCGGGCGATCACCACCGGGACGGCGCACGATTTGGACGCCACCCTGCGCCACATCGTCGACGTGGCGCTGCAGTCGCTGTCGTGTGAGGTGGGGCTGGTGCGTGACGGTGCAGGACGGGTCGCGGCGACCAGCTCGTGGCCCGGCGTCGACGTCACCAGCCCGGGGGTAGGGGCGGCGCTGGATCTGTTGGAGCTGCGCGCGGCCGGCGGACTGGTGTGCATCCAGGACACCGACGAGGACCCGCTGCTGGACCCGCTCGGACGTGAGCACGGGGTGCGGTCGGTGCTGGCCGTCGCAATCCCGGAGCCGGTCGGGGGCATCCTCGTGGTCGCGCACACCACCTCCGCCCCACGGGGTTTCACCAGCGTGTGCCAGCAGCTCGGCCGGCAGATCGCCGACGCTGCCGGGGTCGTGGTTCACACCGCAGCGTTTCGGGAGGAGCTGCGGGAGGTGGCCGCGGCGCATGCCCGCACCGCCCGGGAGGATCCGTTGACCGGGCTGGGTAACCGGCTGGCCTTCGACGAGGCCCTGGTGGCGGCCCAGGCAGTCGTGGACACCGGGGGATCGGTCACCGTGCTCACCTTGGACGTCGACGGGCTCAAGCACGTCAACGACACCGCGGGGCACGAGGCGGGGGATAACCTGCTGCGGCGCTGCGCTGACGTGCTGCGCGAGCATGGCCGCTCGGGCGATGTCTGCGTGCGTCTCGGCGGCGACGAGTTCGCGGTGCTGATGCCGCACGCCGGGGTGATGGCGACCCACCGGCTGCACACCTTGGCGCGGCGGCTCGGCGGGATCACCAGTGATGCCGACACCGTGGCTGCCAGCCTGGGTATGGCAACTGCGCACCCCGGCTGCAGCGTCGCCGACGCGATGCGCGAGGCCGATGCGGCGATGTACCGGGCGAAACGCGACCGGCGAACCCGGCTGCACCGCTGACCGCCTGACCCAGCGCTTGCTCAAGCTACCGGCCGGTAATAACATCTAAGTTACCGGCTGGTAGCACTCCCTGCTGCGGGCCCCCAGTCGAGGAAGAGCGAACGATGGGCCACTACAAGAGCAACCTGCGCGACCTCGAGTTCACCCTTTTCGAGGTGTTGGGGCTCGGCGAGCGCCTGGGTACCGGGCCGTTCGTCGACCTGGACGTCGACACCGCGCGCAACATGCTCGCCGAGGTGCGCCGCCTCGCCGAGGGCCCGTTGGGGTCCTCGTTCGCCGACGCCGACCGTCACCCCGCGGTCTTCGACCCCGCCACCCACGCCGTGACGTTGCCGGAGTCGTTCAAGCAGAGCTTCCGGGCTCTGTGGGACGGGGAGTGGTACCGGATGGGTCTGCGTGAGCAGATCGGTGGCATCGCGGCGCCAAGGTCGCTGGTGTGGGCGATCAACGAGATGCTGCTCGGCGCGAACCCCGCCGCCTTCATGTACATGGCCGGGCCGAGCTTCGCCCAGGTGCTCTATGACTGCGGGACCGACGAGCAGAAGGGCTGGGCGCAGACCTGCGTCGAGCGCGGCTGGGGCGCCACGATGGTGCTCACCGAGCCCGACGCCGGATCCGACGTGGGTGCCGGGCGCACCAAGGCCGTCCGCCAGGACGACGGGTCATGGCACCTCGAGGGCGTCAAGCGGTTCATCACCTCCGGCGATTCCGACTTGGCGGAGAACATTTTCCACCTGGTGCTGGCCCGGCCCGAGGGCGCCAAGCCCGGCACCAAGGGCCTGTCGCTGTTCTTCGTGCCCAAGTTCCATTTCGACCCGACGACCGGCGAGCTCGGCGAGCGCAACGGGGTGTACGTGACCGGGGTGGAGCACAAGATGGGGCTGAAGGTGTCCGCGACCTGCGAGCTGACCTTCGGCTCCGGTCCCGTCCCGGCCAAGGGTTGGTTGGTCGGCGAGGTGCACGACGGCATTGCACAGATGTTCAAGGTGATCGAGCACGCCCGGATGATGGTGGGTACCAAGGCGATCGGCACGCTGTCCACCGGGTATCTGACCGCGCTGGACTACGCGAAGATCCGCGTGCAGGGCGCCGACCTGACCCAGATGACGGACAAGGCGGCCCCGCGGGTCACCATCACCCACCACCCCGACGTGCGCCGCAGCCTGATGATGCAGAAGGCCTACGCCGAGGGCCTGCGCGCGGTGTACCTCTACACCGCGACGTTCCAGGACGAGATCGCGGCCGCGGAGACCACCGGCGCGGATGTGAGCATGGCCGAGCGGGTGAACGACCTGCTGCTGCCGATCGTGAAGGGTGTGGGCTCCGAGCGCGCCTACGAACAACTCGCGCAGAGCTTGCAAACCCTCGGCGGCTCCGGGTACCTGCAGGACTACCCCATTGAGCAGTACATCCGGGACGCCAAGATCGACACGCTGTACGAGGGCACTACGGCGATCCAGGCGCAGGACTTCTTCTTCCGCAAGATCATCCGGGATAAGGGGCAGGCGCTGGGCTTCGTCAACGGCGAGATCCAGGCGTTCCTGGACGCCGAGGGTGGCAACGGCCGGCTCAAGGTGGAGCGGGAGCTGCTGGCCACCGCGTTGGGCGACGTGCAAGGGATGCTCGCCTCGATGACGCAGAACCTGATGGCCGCCACCGATGACATGAGCAGCCTGTACAAGGTCGGTCTGGCCAGCGTGCGCACCCTGCTCAGCGTCGGCGACCTGCTGATCGGTTGGCTGCTGCTGCGTCAGGCCACGGTGGCGCTGGCCGCACTCAGCGGTGCGGTCAGTGCTACGACCCCCAGCGCCAAGGACCAGGCGTTCTACGAAGGCAAGATCGCCGTGGCGTCGTTCTTCGCCAAGACGGTGCTACCTGAGCTGACCGCCCGACGCGCGGTCACCGAGGCGACCGACAACGCCATCATGGAGCTGGACGAGGCCTGCTTCTAGCCTCCCGGCCGTGGTGCGGGTGCGGGTGCGGGCGCAGTGGTGGGCGGTGCTGCGGGCGTCGGAGCTGCAGCGGGTTGTTCGCAGACCACGTTGGGGTGGGAGTCGTAGCGCACGGTGCGGGTGTTGCGGGACAGTTCCTGCCCGGTCTTGGCGTTGGTGATCACCCGGGTGTCGCTGGTGGTGAAGCCGCGACCCCCGGTGGCGGGCACGCAGTCGGGCCCGGCAGGTAACCGCAGGGTTTTGGGATCGGTGTAGCTGCTGCGGCTGCCGGTGATGGACTGCACGTTCACCGTCTTGGTACCCCAGATGCGCACGGTGATGTCGGACTGGGTGCCGATGGTCTGGATCATTACCCCCGTCTGGGTAGGCACCTTGAACACCAGGTCGATAGCGCCCTCGTACACCGTGGCTTCTCTGGCCTCCGGGTACCGGGAGATGTAGTAGCTATGTTCCTGATGAGCGACGTCGGTCATCCCAGCGAAGTACGAGGCGTTGAACAACGTGGTGGCGAACTGGCTGATGCCCCCGCCGACGGCGTTGGCCGGTCGGCCGTTGAGGATGATGCCGGAGTCCACGTAGCCCTGCGCGAGGCCCCGCGTGCCGGTGTAACCGTTGAGGGAGAACGTGTCGCCGGGTTTGACCAGCGCGCCCTGCACCTGCTCGGCGACGCGGCGGATATTGACCCCGGAGGCGTCGGCGAATCCCCCGGTGGTGAACTCCCCGATCACTTCGTTGATGCCCAGCGCGTTGGCCGCCGCGGTGGTGAACGCGGCCGGTTTCGCGATGTACACCGCCGCGACGGTGCGCGGCCCGGTGGTGACGAACGCCAGCGGATCACCGATGGTGGCCGACAGGTCGACCACCGCTCCGTCGACCGCAGGCACGACGGTGGGGCGCCCGGCCACCAGGCGCACCGAGGCGTCGACCGGTTGGATTTCGGTTGCGCTCAGCTGGGGGCCCAGGGCCGCAGTCACCGCGTCGGGCTTCAGCGCCGGAGCCAGACCGCCTTTGCCGTCGGGGGCGAAGGTGAGAGCGGCGGCGATCTGCCGGGCGGTGAGGACGGCTTGCGCGCCGTTCTTGCCGGTTACGGTAATCGGTCCGGCGACGGCAGGGTTGGCGACACCGGTCAGGGCGGCCTGCACCCCCTCAGCGGTCACGGTGACCGGTTGGCTCTGTACAGCCAGGGTCACCGGGTTACCGCTGAACCATTGCGCCCGCACCGCGCTGGTGGCCTGTGCGACGTCCAGGACCTGGCCGTTCACCGGAGCAACGGGCTTGGGGGTCGCCCCAGCGAAAGTGATCGCGCCCTCCACCGCGGGTCGGTCCACCTGGGTGCGCAATGCCGTGACGGCCGCGTCCAACCGGGCTGGATCGACCGCGAGAACCAGGTCGATCTGCCGGGTGGTGGTCCGGTCGAAGTAGGTCTTCAGCCGGGTCAACGGGTTCAGCGGTTGCGCGCCCACCTGCCCCAGGGTGGCCGCCCAGTCGATGCCGAGTCCAGCAACCATCGGGTCGAGTTGGGTGCGCAGGTCGGCGGCCTGAACCTGGACCGGGGCAGTAGCGCGGGGCTCGAAACCCGCCCGTAATGCCGCCTCGGTGTCGGCTTGGCTCATCCCCCCGACGTTGATGCCCGCCGCCGCGGTACCCCTGGGCACCGCGCCCCGTGAGGTGAGCAGGTCGGCGCCGTAGGCCCCGCCGAGCAGCACCAGCAGTCCCAGGCCGAGCAGCAGGACGATGGGCACCCGGCGCCGCGGACTTTCCTGGGGCTGCGCCCAGTCCAGGTCTAGCGCCGAGTCGTCCTGTAGCTGTTGACGTTCGTCCACGTTCGTCCACTACCTCCACGTCCCCCGGCCGAGCGGGTACTCCTGCCCGGCGCAACCGCGGACCACGATACGTCCCGGGTGCGGTCGCGGCGCTCGTGAACCGCCCTGGGTGCACGATGATGGGCGCTGCCCAGGACCCCAGAGCAGGAGGAAAGACATGAGCGAGACGCTCAAGGATAGGACGGTGCTGGTCACCGGAGCCGGCGCGGGCATCGGTGCGGCGGTGGCGCGCGGCTTCGCCGGCGCCGGAGCGCGGGTGCGGGTGGCCGACATCGACGGCGACGCCGCCCAGCGGGTGGCCTGGGAGATCGGTGGCACCGCGTGGACGGTGGACCTCAGCGACACCGACGCGCTGGGCGAGCTGAGCCTGGACTGCGACGTGCTGGTGAACAACGCGGGGATCCAGCACGTCAGCCCGGTGGAGAGCTTCCCGCCCGAGAAGTTCCGCCTCATCCTGGCGCTGATGCTCGAGGCACCGTTCCTGCTAATCCGCGCCGCGCTGCCGCACATGTACGCCCAGGGGTTCGGCCGCATCGTCAATATCAGCTCGGTGCACGGGCTGGTGGCATCGCCGTACAAGTCGGCGTACGTGGCGGCCAAGCACGGGTTGGAAGGGTTGTCCAAGACGGTGGCGCTGGAAGGAGGCGGCCAGGGGGTGACCAGCGTGTGCATCAACCCCGGGTATGTGCGCACCGCGCTGGTGGACCGGCAGGTCACCGATCAGGCCAAGGTGCACGGGATCAGCGAGGAGGAGGTGTTGGAGAAGGTCTTCCTGGCGAACTCCGCGGTGAAGCGGATGGTCACCCCCGCGGAAATCGCCGACCTCGCGGTGTGGCTGGCCGGGCCCAGCGGGGCCATGGCCACCGGCACCAACTTCATCCTGGACGGCGGGTGGATCGCGCACTGAGGTCGGGCGCAGTCCGGTGGTGTGTCAGCGCAGGTGGGCGTGGCTCTGCGCCTGCGCCATGACGATCAGCTCGTCGCGCAGGGCCGGGGTCGTTGCCCGGCTGACGGCGCGCTGGTAGTCGCGACGGGCGCGGGCAGCGGTGCGGTGGGCCTTGAGGCGGGACGTGACGGTCATGGTGTTCGAACGCTCCTGTGGTGGTGCCAGTGGTACGACCTCAATTGTGCACGCCTGTACCAGTAATGTCAGCCAGATTCGGGGTGAGGTGCAGCACCCGGAACGGCTGCCGCGTGGTCAACGGTGCAGGAAGGTGCACACGCAGACCTTGTTGCCCTCCGGGTCGGCCAGGATCACGAAGGACGGCGCTTGGGTGTCGTCGAGCACCCGACCACCCACGGCGACCGCGGCCGCGATGCGCTGCTCCGCGGCGTCGTGGGCCACCCACAGGTCGACGTGGAAACGCTGACGCGGCGTCGGGTGCGCGTCGGTGTGCTGAAACCACAGCAGCGGCACCCGCCCACCGGGATCGACGACATCATCGCCGTGCACCGCGTCGGGGCGCCCGGTGAGCACAGCGGCCCAGAACGGTCCCATGGCGGCGAGGTCCGCGGTGTCCAACGCCAGCTCCAACTGGGTTACGGCGCCGGGGTCCGCGGCGATCCCCAGCTCGCGGGCGATCTCGCTGATCCGCCGGGCGAGGTCGACGTCGCGCTGGGTGATCCCCCCGACATCGTGGCTGAGCAGCCTGAGGTCCACCAACGGGTAGGTCAGGCTCACGTCGGGGTGGTGGTTGGCGGTCTCGGCGGCCGCGGTCACGGCGGTGACGAACTCCAGGCCCGTGACGAAGTCGCCGGTAAGGAAACGCGCGTGTAGTGCTTGGGCGAGTTTGCGCCAATCGTCCAAGCCGGCGTCGAGGATCTGCTGGCTCGTGAGCGTGGCCATGGGGGTCAGTGTGCCAGGGGATCGGAGTTACGCCAGGCCAAGATGGCTTGCGGCGGCGAGCACGACGTCGTCGTCGACCGCCAGATGTGCACCTGCCGCACGGTGAGCGCACCGAGCGCTCGATCGGACACCGTGACGTGCATCCAGCTGGCCTCCAACGTTGACCAGGCAGCCCAACCGTCAGTCCCTCGGCAGCGGTGCGATCCAGCGCTCGGCCCCGCTCAGCCCGTTCGGGTTGTGGCGCATCACGTTCCCGATTTCGCCCGCCAGCGTGGCGACGGCAGCACGGTTACGAGTGCGGGTTGAGGGCAGCAGAATCAGGCCGGCGTGCGTTCGACCACGCGCAAGCTGCCCCGCGGCAAGTGGACGAAAGTCCTTGATGTTGTTCGTGACCACGGCGCGTCGTTCGCGGCTCGCAACCTCAAGAACGATCCTGTCGGTGCGGCCCACCAGGTCGTCGCGATCGATCACCACGACGACGTCAAATCCGGCCTGGCGCAACAGCACTGCAATTTGCGCCGAGAGGTGTTCGTCCAGTATCGCCTTCACGCACGCAGCGCGCGCTCGCCGGCGGCAACTGCTGCATGCCCGCGTTCGTACTCGGACTCGTTGCGGGCGATTTCCTCGTCGATTTCGACCCGAAACTCACCATAATAGGCCACGGCCGCCTCCACTAATCCAGCGGGGACCTGAAGGTAGTCGGCGGTGTGTGCCAGTGATCCGTCGTTGTCACCGACTGTGGCGATGACCTCCCACACATCCAACCCGCGGCCGAGCACGCTCGCGCGGCGCCCACTGGGTCCATCCAGAAAATGGATCAGTGGATGCGCATCGTGGCGCAACCCCTCCTCGAGGTAACGCTGGGCAAGGGTGCGCTCGGGAAGACCCGCGCGGCGCGCGCCCTCGGTAAGCCGTTGTCGCGTGCCTGGCGCCAGCCGCAAGGTGTAGTGGTCAGCCACGTCGATGACCGTATCACCACGTGTCACAGAGTGGCACAATGTTAGACTGGTCCGACTACCGCCGAGAGCGGCTGGTGACCGGTCAGGAACCGGCCGAAGTGCGGGACGGTGAACGCCACGAAGCCCCGTTCGGTGGCGTAGACCAAACCCTTCTTCAGCAGGCTGTCCCGGGCGGGGCTCAGCGAGGACGCTTTGCGGCGCAGGTGTTCGGCGATCAGCGCGGTGGGCACCGCGTCCCCACCGGCCTCCTCCGAGGCCAACTCGGCCATGGCGTAGAGGTACTCCCGCTCAGCGGGGGTGGCCCGCTCCAACCGGGAACCGAAGAACCCCACGGCGAGCTCCGCCTCCGCCTCAGGTGCGGCGATCGCCACGTCCGCGGTGGTGATGGTGTGCCCGGGGGCGGCATCCCAGGCGGCCTTGCCGTAGGCCTGCACGAAGTAGGGGTACCCACCGGAGGTGATGTACAGCGCGGCCAAGGCGTCGTCGTTGATGTCAGCGCCCTCGCGTTGGATCGGCGCGCGCACCGCCCGATCGGCGGCGGCCGGGTCCAGCCGGTCGATGCGCAGATAGCGGAACAACCGCTCGGAGTAGGACTTGCTGGCCGCGAGCACGCTGGGGACGTGCGGCAGACCCGCGCCCACCACGACCAGCGGTGAACCGGACTGGCTGAGCTCATGGCAGGACGCGCAGAGCGCGGACACATCCTGCGGGCCGAGGTCCTGCATCTCATCCAGCAGCAACACCAGCCCAGTGCCGACGTCGGCGGCCAGCTCGGCGATGCAACTGAACAACTCCACCAAATCGATCTCGATGTCCCCGGAATCCGCTCGCCCCCGGGTGGCCGGTACGTCGATACCCGGTTGCCACTTGTCCCGCATCCCAGTGCCCTCCGGGTTCGCTTTGAGCGCGAACGCCTTGAGCACCCCCAATGCCTCCTCCACCCGGTCCGGGGCGCGGTGGCGCACTGCGAGGTCGCGCACCGCCCGGTGCAGAGCCGCACTCAACGGGCGGCGCAGGTCAGCCCCCGCCCGGGCTTCCACCTTGCCGGTGGCCCAGCCCCGCTGCAGCGCCCGGGAGCGGAGCTCGCCGAGCATCACCGTCTTGCCCACCCCGCGCAGCCCGGTCAACACCAGACTGCGCTCGGGCCGCCCGCGCGAGACTCGCTCCAGCAGCACGTCGAAGGCGTCCAGCTCGCGGTCGCGGCCGGCCAGCTCGGGGGGGCGCTGGCCGGCGCCGGGGGCGAAGGGGTTATGCACCGGGTCCACGATCGGACCGTATCGGGCTGTCTAGGCCTGCTCCGATAGGCGCGCAGACGACACAATGCTTCCACCCGCGCCCGCGCCCGCGCCGCTGCCGTTGACCCGCGTTTTCTGTACACAACGCGCCCAGAGGGTCCGCCCCGCCGCGTTTTCTGTACACAACGCGCACGGCGAATGCCCGGACCGTCATGCCGGGCAGCTGCGGCGCAGACGGAGCCTGGGCGCGCGGTTGGACGATATCTCGCCTTCTACGGGTTCTCCGATAGACCGTTAGATGACGCGATGCTCGCACCGCGGTTTCGCCCCCAACCCCGCATTTTCTGTACACAACGCCCCCGAGGGGCCCCGTTACCCCACGTTTTCTGTACACAACGCGGTGGGAAGGGGTCTGTCACCTGTGCCGGCGTGATACGCCTCGTGAGTCCCCCATCGGCCGCCGCGACCGGTGACCTAAGGCGCGTTCGGGGCGGCCACCCGCACGGGTGACGTCAATAGGTGATGGCCATGGCGGGGTCGGTGAGCAATGCGCCAACGTCGGCCAGGAACTGCGAGCCCTGCTGACCGTCGATCACCCGGTGATCGAAGCTGAGCGCCAACTGGCACACGGTGCGCACAGCCAGCTCGCCGTCGACCACCCAGGGCGCCGGTTTGATCGCGCCCAGGGCCAGGATCGCCGACTCACCAGGGTTGATGATCGGGGTACCGGTGTCCACCCCGAACACCCCGACGTTGGTGATGGTGAACGTGCCGCCCGTCATCGCCGCCGGCGGTGTGCGGCCATCTCTGGCGGTGCCGGTCAGCTCGGTGAGCGCGGTGGCCAGCTCAGCCAGCGACATTGCCTGCGCACCGGGGATGGTGGGCACCATCAGCCCGCGAGGGGTGGCGGCGGCGATCCCCAGGTTGACGTCATCGTGGTAGACGATCTCCTCGGTGTCGGCGTCGAATCGGGCGTTCACGTCGGGGGTACGGGCAATCGCCAAGCACACCGCCCTGGCCACGAACGCCAGCGGGGTCACGGTGAGGTCGCGGTAGTCCCGGTGCGTCTTCAGCTTGCCGCGCAGCGCCATTGTCGCGGTGACATCGACACTGAGGAACTCCGTCACGTGCGGGGCGGTGAACGCGCTGGCCACCATCGCCGCGGCCGTCGCCTTACGCACGCCCTTGACCGGTACCCGACGCTCGCCGGTGCGGCTGGCCGCGGGGGCGCTGGCGGCGGCCAGCACGTCGTCGCGGGTGACTACCGCGCCAGGACCCGACCCGGTGACGGCGGCCAGGTCGACCTTCAGTGAGCGGGCCAGCGCACGCACCGGTGGTTTGGCCAGCGGCACCGGGCTCGTGGCGGCGGGGCCGTCGGGGGCGGGGGGCGGGGGCGCGGGTTGGGCAGCGCCGGTGACCCGCGGTCGGCGGGCGGTCGACCCGGCCCGCGGGCCATACCCCACCAGGGTGGCGATCCGGCCGCCGGGCATCTGCTCGCCGATCTTGCCGTTGCCGGCAGGCGCCTTGTCTGCCGGGGCTGGGGCGTCTGCTGGGGCGGGGCCGCCGGTGTCGATGGTGATGATCGGCATGCCGACCGCCACCGTCGTTCCTGGTTCGGCGAGCAGTTCGTGCACCACCCCGGCGAACGGGCAGGGCAGCTCGACGGCGGCCTTGGCGGTTTCGATCTCGACGATGATCTGATTCACGGCGACGACGTCGCCCGGTTGTACGTGCCAGGTGAGGATGTCCGCCTCGGTGAGGCCCTCCCCAGCGTCGGGGAGCAGGAACTGCTGCAGCGAAGCCATCCTCAGACCCGCTCTCGGTGGGCGAGGGAACGGTCCACGGCGTCCAGTATCCGGTCAAGGTCGGGGATGTAGTCCTCCTCGATCTTGCTGGGCGGGTACGGGGTGTCGAACCCGGTAACCCGTAGAATCGGGGCTTCCAAGGAGTAGAAGCATTCCTGCTGCACTCTGGCCACCACCTCCGAAGCCACCGAGGACTCCCCAGGGGCCTCACTGACCACTACCGCGTGCCCGGTGTGGCGCACTGAGTCGTACACCGGGGCCAGGTTCAGCGGCGACAGGGTGCGCAAATCGATCACCGTCAGGTCCAGCCCGTCGGCCTCCGCCGCGGTGGCCGCATCCAGGCAGGTGCGCACCGTCGGGCCGTAGGTGATGAGCGTGGCGGTGGCGCCCGAACGCACCACCCGCGAGCTGTGCAGCGGCGGCGGGGTCGCACCCAGGTCGACTTCGGCCTTCTCCCAATAGCGGCGTTTAGGCTCGAAGAAGATCACCGGGTCATCGGAGGCGATGGCCTGTTGGATCATCGCGTACGCGTCGGAGGGGTTGGCGCAGGCCACCACCTTGAGCCCGGGGACGTGGGCGAACAGGCTCTCTGGGCTCTCCGAGTGGTGCTCGACTGCGCCGATGCCGCCGCCGAAGGGGATGCGGACCACCACGGGCATCGGCAGTTTTCCCTGGCTGCGAAAGCGCAGCTTGGACAACTGGCTCACGATCTGGTCGAAACCGGGGAACACGAAGCCGTCGAACTGGATCTCGCACACCGGCCGAAACCCATGCAGTGCCAGCCCGACCGCGGTGCCGATGATTCCCGATTCGGCCAGCGGGGTGTCCAGCACCCGATGCTCGCCGAAGTCCTTCTGCAGGCCGTCGGTGATCCGGAACACGCCGCCGAGCTTGCCGACGTCCTCACCCATGACGAGGACCTTGCGGTCGCGCTCCATGGCAGTGCGCAGGCCCGTGTTCAGCGCCTTGGCGATGGTCATCGTCTGGTTGCTCACCCCGTCACCTCCGCGAAGGAGGCGTGGAACGCGACGTGGGTGTCGCGCTGACGGCGCAGCTCGGTGGGCAGGTCGGCGTACACCTCCGAGAAGATGCGCTCCGGCCCGGGGGTCGGCATCGCCTGCACGAAGCTGCGCAGCCGGGCGGCCAGCCCGTCGGACTCCGCCTGCAGCTCGTCGAAGTACTCCTGCCCGACCTCGTGGGAGCGCACCAGGTTCACCCGCAACCGCTCGATCGGGTCCTTCAGCTTCCACGTCTCCAGCTCGTCGGCGAGGCGGTAGCGGGTGGGGTCGTCGGAGCTGGTGTGCGCATCCATCCGATAGGTGAACGCCTCGACGAGGACGGGTCCGTTGCCGGTGCGGCACTGCTCCAGCGCCCACCGGGTGACGGCCAGGGTGGCCAGCACGTCGTTGCCGTCCACCCGAATTCCGGGGAAGCCATAACCCCGCGCCCGTTGATACAGCGGCACGCGGGTCTGGCGCTCCAGCGGCTCGGAGATGGCCCACTGGTTGTTCTGGCAGAAGAACACCACCGGGGAGTCGTAGACGGCCGACCACACGAACGCCTCGTGCACGTCGCCCTGGCTGGTGGCACCGTCACCGAAGAAGCACACGGTGGCCTCGCCGTTGCGGTCGCCGACCCGCCCGTTGAGCCGCGAGCCCATGGCCCATCCCGTGGCGTTGAGGCATTGGTTGCCGATGACGATGGTGTAGAGGTGAAACCCGAACTCCCGCGGGTCCCACGAGCCGTGGTCGGTGCCGCGGAAGATGCCCATCAGGTCGGTGGGGTCGACGCCGCGACACCACGCCACCCCGTGCTCACGATAGGACGGAAAGGCCATGTCCTGCTTCGCCATCGCGCGGCCCGCGCCGATCTGGGCAGCCTCCTGCCCGAGCAGCGGCACCCAGATGCCCAGCTCGCCCTGGCGCTGCAGTGCGTTGGCCTCCCGGTCGACCCGGCGCACCAGCACCATGTCGCGGTACAAGCCCTGCAGCTCGGCGACCCCGATGTCGGCGACGTAGTTCTCGAAGCGCGGATCCCCCACCCGCTGACCCTCCGGCGTCAGCAGCTGTACCAGGTCGGCACCGCCCTCGCTGGTGGCACGCAGCCCGGCGATCACCTGCTGGGCGTCCGGGCTGGCCAACCGGGCCGACGGTGCGGCGGCCTCACCGGTGACGATCTGCTGGGCCGCAACCTGCTGCGGCGCGTGCGCCGGAATCTGGGCCGCGGGCGCACGGGCCGGGGTCGTCTCGTCGGGCACGGTTTGCTCCTGTTCGCTCACTACGCCGTCCCGCTCGTGACGGGTCGCGGCGACGTGCGGCGGCGCGGCCGGGGTTGGGGTGCGCCGTGGTCTGCCGACATCGTGGCACAACGCGGACGGTGCGGGTGAGCCAGGCCACACACGCAGTGCACGAGAATGTGGACGTGGCCGAACGGGTGGAGGACGACCTGCGGGTGAGCGCCCAGGTGGTGCTGCCGGCGGCCGAGCTGGGGTGGCGGTTCTCCCGCTCGGGTGGGCCCGGCGGGCAGGGGGTGAACACCGCCGACTCCCGGGTGGAGCTGGTGGTGGACCTGCGCACCGTCGGCGGGCTGACCGACTGGCAGCGCGAGCGGGTGCTGCGACACCTGGCCGCACGCGCGGTCGAGGGAGTGCTCACCGTCGCGGCGTCGGAGACCCGTTCGCAGCTGCGCAACCGGGAGGCGGCCCGGCAGCGACTCCGGGTGCTGCTGGCCGACGCCCTGGCCCCCGAGTCCCCGCCACGGCGTCCCACCAAGCCCAGCCGCGGTGCGCAGCGGCGCCGGGTGGAAGCCAAGATCCGCCGCGGACAGACCAAACGGCTACGCGGGCGCCCTGAATGACCGCCGATCGGGCAGCGTCGGTAGTCCTACTGACCACTCCCGCTTCCCGATCCTCGCGGGGTGGCGCAGGATGGTCGGCCGTGACCACACTGACGTCCCCGGTGCACAACTGGGCCGGCAACATCACCTTCCGACCCGCGCGGCTGCACCGACCGACGTCCATCGCACAGTTGCAGTCACTGGTGGCGGCCAGTTCCCATGTGCGGGTGCTGGGGACCGGGCACTCGTTCAACACGATCGCCGACACCCCTGGCGATCTCGTGCGGTTGAACGAGCTGCCCCGCACCATCGAGATCGACACCGCGGCAGCCCAGGTGCGGGTGGCGGGAGCCGTCCGCTACGGCGAGCTGGTCCCCCAGCTGCACCGGGCCGGGTTCGCCCTGCCCAATCTGGGGTCGCTGCCGCACATCAGCATCGCCGGGGCGTGCGCCACCGGCACGCACGGTTCGGGCGCGGGCAACGGTTGTCTCGCCACCCAGGTGTCCACTGTGGAGCTGGTCGTCGCCGGCGGGGAGCTGATGACGCTGCGACGTGGACAGGCCGGGTTCGACGGGGCGGTGGTGGCACTGGGTGCGCTGGGTGCGGTGACCCACCTGACGCTGGACCTGGTGCCGACCTTCGACGTGACGCAGGTCGTCTATGACGGGTTGCCGCGCGAGGTGCTGCACGAGCACCTGGACGAGGTGCTGACCAGCGCCTACAGCGTCAGCGTGTTCACCGACCACCGCGGCCCGGCGATGGTGTGGCGCAAGGAGGTCGATGGCACGGAGCCCGCCGATCGATGGCTGGGCGCCCGGCTGGCCGACGGCCCGCGTCACCCGGTGCCCGGCGTCGATCCGCGGCACTGCACCGAGCAGGGCGCGGTCGCAGGTCCGTGGCACGCCCGGCTGCCGCACTTCCGCCCGGAGTTCACCCCCAGCCGCGGTGACGAGCTGCAGTCGGAGTACTTCGTGCCCCGCGAACACGCGCTGGCCGCGCTCGCGGTGTTCGAGGAGCTCAGCGAGGTACTGGCGCCGCTGCTGCTGGTCTGCGAGCTGCGTACGGTCGCGGCCGACGAGCTGTGGCTGAGCATGGCGCAGGGTCGGCCATCCCTGGCGGTGCACCTGACCTGGGTTCCCGATGGCGACCGGGTAACCGCGGTGCTGGCGCAGCTGGAGACGCGGCTGGCCGAGCTGGGCGCCCGTCCACACTGGGGCAAGGTGTTCTGCACCCCGCCGGTGACGGTTCAGGCGCTCTACCCACGGTTGGTCGACTACCAACGTCTGCGCGACGGCCTGGACCCGAGCGGGGTGTTCAGCAACAGGTTCACCGACACCTACCTGCGCTGAGACCCCGCCCCGCGCGGGCCTGCGTCGATTGCGCGCCGACTGTGCCGCCGTGGCCGCTGGTCGAAAAAGTACATTGGTCACCAACCCGACCCCGTGCGTTCTACGGGGGGACACCGGACGTCGGTTATGGTGGGTCTGGTGAACGCGCCTGACCGAGCGACCCGACCCCGCCGCGCCGTCGCCCTGGGTGGGCTCGCACTGCTGTCGAGCCTGGCGATGGCTTGCGGTGCCACGACCCCGACGGCCGCCCCGGTCGCGTCGACCACACCCTCGCCTGTCACGCCGTCACCCACCGAGACCATCGCGCCGGCGCCGCCCGCGCCGACCACACCCGCGCCGGCGCCCCGGGTCAACCTGTATGCCGCGGCCGGGGCCAACATGCTCGCGCCAGCGGTGCAGTCGGTACCGCCCCGGGTGTATGTCCCCAACAGCAACGGCAACACTGTCACGGTCATCGATCCGGCGACGTTCAAGGTGCTGTTCAGCTACCCCACCGGCCAGGGCCCGCAGCACGTGGTGCCCAGTCACGACCTGAAGAGCCTGTGGGTCAATAACGACGGGGCGAACACCCTGACCGAGATCGACCCGATGACCGGTCGGCCCACCCGCACCATTCCGGCCACCGAGCCCTACAACCTGTACTGGACCCCGGACGGTAAGTACGCGGTGGTGATGGCCGAGGCCAGTCAACAGATGACGTTCCTCGATGCGGCCACCATGAAGCAGCAGTTCGTCGTCAAGACCGACTGCGCTGGACTGAACCACCTGGACTTCTCCGCCGACGGGCAATACACGATCGTCAGCTGCGAATTCTCTGGCAAGATCATCAAGGTCGACATGGTGGCCAAGAAGCAGGTCGGCTCGCTGGCGCTGGGCGCATCGACCAACATGCCCCAAGATGTGCGTATCGCCCCGGACGGATCGGTGTTCTACGTGGCCGACATGGTCGCCGGCGGGGTGTGGATCATCGACGGCAACACCTTTAGCCAGGTCGGCTTCCTACCCACCGGAGTCGGCACGCACGCGTTGTATTTCGACCGGGCCGCGGAGCGGATGTTCGTGATCAACCGGGGCAATACCAAGGTTTACGGGCGACCGAACGGGCCCGGGAGTATCAGCGTGGTCAACTGGGCCAGCCGGACCGTGACCGCGAACTGGCCGATCCCCGGTGGCGGTAGCCCCGACATGGGCAACCTGTCACCGGATGGCAAGCAGCTGTGGTTGTCCGGCCGCTACGACAACGAGGTGTACGTCATCGACACCACCACCGGCGCCGAGCTGGCGCGGATCCCCTCCGGCCCGGCACCGCACGGCCTGACGTACTGGCCGCAACCAGGACGCATCTCCCTGGGCCACACCGGGGCGATGCGGTAGCCGACCGCGCGCCGTCGGCTACCTCGTTGGGCGCTGTACCTCCCTGTTGCCTTAGGCATCGTCGTGCCGCATGCTGCACGCAAGGGGGGAGGTGACCGCGGTGGCACCAGCGGTGGACGTCGCAGTCCTCGATCCGAACGTGGCATGGGATTTTGAATCCCTGCACCGCATGCGGCAGGTACTCGACCAGATCCCGGCGCTGGTCGCGGTCTTGCGTGGCCCCCATCACGTCGTCGACTACGCCAACGCCGACTTCTGTGACCTCGTCGTGGGAGGTCGAGGTATCGAAGGTGCCACTGTCGAGCAGGCCGTACCGGCGATGCGTGAGCAGGGCTTCGTCGACCTGCTGGACCGGGTGTACCGCACCGGGGAGCCGGTCGTCGGCCACGAGTTCCGCTGCGACATCAGTCAGGACGGCGCCACCCGCGCAGTGCACTTCAACTTCACCTGCCAAGCGGTCCGTGACATCGGGGGTGCCGTGGCCGGGGTCGTCTGCGTGTCGGTGGACGTCACCGCCGCCGTCGCGCCACCCTCCCGCGCGCGGGTAGCCGCCGAGCACGCGGGCATGCACGACCCGCTGACGGGGCTGCCCAACCGGGTGTTGTTTCTCGACCGGGTGGAGCGCATCTTGCTGCGACGCGACCAGGGCCTGGCCGCGGTGCTCTTCGCCGACCTGGACGATTTCAAGCCGGTGAACGACACCGCGGGTCACCGGGCCGGCGACGAAGTGCTACGCGCGGTTGCCGGGGTGTTCGCCGAGGCGCTGCGCGACGGTGACACCGCCGCTCGAATCGGCGGGGACGAGTTCGCGATCTGCTGCGAGGGGCTGAGCAGCGCCGACGACGCCGTGCAGGTGGCGGACCGGCTGATCGCAGCGGTGTCGGCCCCGATGGTGGTGGACGGCACCGAACACCACGTGGGCGTGAGCATCGGTGTCGCCTTCGTCACCGGAACACCCGGGGAAACCGCGTTGAGCTTGCTGAGCGACGCCGACACCGCCATGTACCGGGCCAAGCGCCGCGGCCGAGGCGGTTACGAGGTGTTCGACGTGCAGATGCGCATCCAGGCGCGGCGCACCGCCGAAATCCGCTCGGGCCTGCACCTCGCCGCGGCCGACGGTCAGCTGCGGCTGCACTACCAACCGGTGCTGTCGCTGCGCACCGGGGAGGTAGTGGCGGTGGAGGCACTGCTGCGCTGGGCGCACCCCCGGATGGGGATGCTGGGACCCGCGGCGTTCCTGGCCGAGGCCGAGCGTTCGACGGCGGCGCTCTCCATCGGCCGGTGGACGCTGCGGGAGGCGGTGCGTCAACTCGCCGAGTGGGACACCGCACTGGGATTGCCCGCGCTGCAGGTCTCGGTGAACCTTTCCGCCCGCCAGCTCCTCGACCCGGCGCTGCCCCAGGTGGTCGTGCAGTTGCTGCAGGAGCATGGCCTCGCAGCGCACCGGCTGATCCTGGAGGTGCCGGAACTCGCCCTCACCTCCGACCCGCTCGGCACCCGCGCGGCGATAGACCGGCTGCGGGCGGTGGGTGCCCGCACCGCAATCGGTGACTTCGGCGCCGGACACTCTTCGCTGGCGCACCTGCGGGGTTTCCCGGTGGATGCGGTGAAGATCCACCCGGCGTTCATCAGTGAAATTACCCGCCACCCCGACGACGCCACCGTCGTGCGGGCGATCATCTCGGTCGCCCGGTCGCTGGGCATCGTGGCGGTGGCGGTCGGTGTGGAGGACGCGGCCCAGCTGAGCGCGCTGACCGACATGCGCTGCCCGATGGCTCAGGGCCACCTCTGGGCTGCTCCGCTGGAAGCGGAGAACCTCCTCAGCTTCTTAGGTAGGAAGCCCCGTTCACGTCGATGATCGTTCCGCTGGCGAAGCGGGCCTGCGGGGAGGCGAGCCAGAACACCGCGTCCGCTACCTCTTGCGGGCGCGCCACCCGCCCAAACGGGGACTGGGCCCGTACCGCGTCACCCTGGGCGCCGTCGAGGACCTCCCTGGCCATCTCCGTCTGCACGAACCCCGGGGCCACCGTGCCTACCGAGATGCCGTGCGGCGCAAGCGCCAGGGCCATCGACTGACCGAACGCGTTCAGCCCCGCCTTGGAAGCCCCATAGGCCGGGTTGTCGGGCTCGCCCCGGAACGCGCCGCGACTGGACACGTTCACGACCGCCCCGCCGCCAGCGGCGAGCAGGTGCGGCACCGCGCAGAACGTGGTGTTCGCCGCTCCCACCAGGTTCACCCCGAGGGTCCGCGCCCAGGCCTGTTGCCAGAGCTCGTAGGACGTGGTCAGCGCAGGGTGCGCGGTGAAGATCCCGGCATTGTTCACCAGCACGTCGAGCCCACCCAGGCCGTCGGCGGCGTGGTCCACCATGGCCCGCACCGCCTCGGCGTCGGCGAGTTCGGCCTGCACCACCAGGTGCACCCCGCCCGGCAGCTCGTCGGCTGTTCGCTGCGCGGCCTGCCGGTTGCGCCCGTAGTGCACCGCCACCCGGTCACCGTCCTCGGCGAACACCCGTGCCACTGCCGCTCCGATGCCGCGCGAACCACCGGTGACCAGCACCCGGCGCCCGCTCACTGGTGCACCCCGGCCACCGCGGTGAGCAGCCGGTCCACGTCGTGCGGGTCCGTGTAGGGCGCGAGTCCCACCCGCACCGCGCCCGCGTCACCCAACCCCAGCCGGCGGGATGCCTCGATCGCGTAGAAGTTCCCTGCCGGGGCGTTTATCTGCTGCGCGGCAAGCAGTTCGTGCACCATGCGGGGAGTGCGCCCGGCGACCGAGAACAACACCGTAGGGGTGTGCCGGGTCGGCCGCCCGTGCCTGCGCACCCCCTCGATCTCCGCCAGTCCTTCGGTGAGCCGGGTGAACAGCTCCTCCTCGTGCCCTTGCGCAGCTGTCATCGATGCCACCAGCCGGTCGCGTCGGCTGCCGGCACCGGGCAGCAGGTCGGCCAGGGTGTCCACGGCGGCGGTGGTGCCGGCCAGCAACTCGTAAGGCAGGGTGCCCAGCTCAAACCGTTCGGGCACGGTGTCGCTGGAGGGCAGCAGTTTGGCCGGGTGCAGGCTCGCCAGCAGCTCTGGTTGGGCCACCAGCACCCCCAGGTGCGGCCCGAAGAACTTGTACGGTGAGCAGGCGAAGAAGTCCGCTCCCAGCGCGGTCACGTCCACCCCGGCGTGCGGGGTGAGGTGCACGCCGTCGACGTACACCAGCGCGCCGACGGAGTGCGCCGCCTCGGCGATCGCGGCGACATCGGGGCGGGTACCCAGCAGGTTGGATGCCGCGGTGACCGCGACCATCCGGGTCCGCCGCGACAGTAGGGCGCCCACCGCCTCCACCGTCAGCTCCCCGGTGTCGGCGTCGAAGTCGGCCCACCGCACGGTGGCGCCCACCGCCTCGGCGGCCTGTACCCAGGGGCGAATGTTCGCGTCGTGGTCCAGGCGCGTCACTACCACGTCGTCACCCGGACCCCACTGCTGGGCCAGGGTCCTGGCCATGTCATAGGTCAGCTGCGTCATGCTCCGGCCGAACACCACTCCGCCGGGGTCGGCACCGGTCAAGTCGGCGACCGCGGCGCGCGCGTCCAGCACGACCTGGTCGGCGCGCCGTTCCCCGGCTGTCACCGTGCCGCGGTTGGACAACCCCGCGCACATCGTGTCCGCGACGGCCTCGGCGACCCGCCGGGGTGTTTGCGAGCCACCGGGACCGTCGAAGTAGGCCACGCCCTGAGCGAGGGAGGGGAACTGGGAGCGAACTCGGTCGACGTCGTAGGCCACGAGCGCCCATCCTGCCCTCCCCCGGGCGATTCGGAACCCTACCGTCGCTGCCGGCCCTACCCCCCCGGGCGATTCGGAACCTTTTCGACCGTGTCGGTACTACCCCCCGGGCGATTCGGAACCCTTTCGACGCTGGGGTCGCTGGGGTCGCTGGGGTCGCTGGGGTCGCTGGGGGCGCTGGGGGCGCTGGGGGCGCTGGGGGCGCTGGGGGGAGCGAATCAGGCGGCCGCCTCGTCCCACCTCGGGTAGTCGGTGTAGCCCTGAG